>Ga0209474_10000072_pt1 | contig 114296 bp, 111 predicted proteins | sample GraSoiAngelo_145_FD_185902 | JGI IMG/M metagenome (GOLD analysis project Ga0209474, IMG submission 185902) | Grasslands soil microbial communities from the Angelo Coastal Reserve, California, USA - 14_1009_05_20cm (SPAdes) (version 2) | ecosystem: Environmental > Terrestrial > Soil >...
GAGCGGCCAGCGTCGCCTGCGGGGTGGCGGCGGTGAACGGCGGCCGGCCGGTGAGCATCTCGTAGCCAAGTACCCCGAGCGCGTAGAGATCGGCCCGGTGATCTACGTGCGGATCGGCGGCAGCCTGCTCAGGGGCCATGTACGCGGGGGTGCCAAGCGCGACACCGACCGACGTCAGCGAGCCACCGCTCGAGGCGCTCACTGCCTTCGACACGCCGAAGTCGGTGACCACCGCGTGCTTCCCCGAGATCAGCACATTGTCCGGCTTGACGTCGCGATGCACGACCCCGTGAGCATGGGAGTAAGCGAGGGCGTCGGCGACGTCGGCGAGGATGCGGATCGTCTCGCTCACCGGGAGCTCGCCTTCGCGGCCGAGCTTAGTGCGCAACGACTCGCCCTCGACGAGCGGCATCGTGTAGTAGAGCAAGTCCCCGGACGCCGCGGCAGACAGCAGGGGAACGATGTGCGGGTGCTGGAGGGAGGCGGCGAGTTCGACCTCGCGCCGGAAACGCTCGATGTTGACGCCGGCGGCCATCTCGGGCGGCAGCACCTTGACGACGACTTGGCGCTTGAGCGCGGTCTCGTGCGCGAGGAACACGCGGCTCATCCCCCCGCCACCGAGCTCCCGCTCGATGCGATAGGCGTCGCCCAGCGCAACTTGAAGGCGAGCCTTGAGGTCGCCCATAAGGCTGCTAAGATAGGGTTCCGCACGCGCTTGGGCGAGCAACGCCCGAGGCGGCGCAGTCGAGAGGGAAATCAAACGGGGCGGGTGTAGGGCCGCCTAATCGTGTGGAGACGGGCCCCGAGATCCCGCCGTAGGTGCCTGCTTAAGGAAGAGGCGCGGTATCATCGGCGATCAGGCAGACGCACGGTCACGCGGGTTCCGCTTCGGCGCGAAATCCCAGAGCGTCGCCAGCCCGAGTGGCAAACACCTCGGCAAAGCACTTCGTAATGCCGGCTGCGAAGGAAGGTTAGATACGCGCTCCGGACTCGCAGTCCGCGGCCCGACTTGTGCCTAACCGGGGGAACAGCGGGGGACATGCCCTCGAAAGCACGCGCCGCCGCAGCAATCTCTGAGGGCGTGAGAACCCTCAATCCCCTTGGCTGCCCGATGAGCGGCAGCGCGTCGTCGTCGAAGTAGAATTGCCGTTGTGCGCTAGCATTCTTCCAGGGGGCGGTTGATCACCGGGCGCCCGGCGGGGCGACGCACCGTAGCTTTCGGGCGAGCTGTTATGCCTCAACGCCGCGACACTGAGGAATACCCAAATGCCCCCACTTCCCGATCTAACTGGTGGCCACAAGTACTTGCTGGATGTCTCAGCGATCCCAGATCTCGTTCGCCTAAGGATGGCCTGCCTCCCGGCTTTCTCGTCCTATCGCGCTTCATAGACGACCTCTTGCAGCAAGCATCACCGGAACAGGGCGCGCGCGTGTTGCAAGATATGATCCGATACGACGAAGACGAGGCGGGTGGCTTGACCGTAATATCACCGACCGATTTCGCCGCTATCGCTGAGGCCTACCAACGTTTCAGGGCTCGCGGCGTTATCGATCTCATCGGAGAGGAGCGCCCACCGGAGGAGCTAAGTTCGGTCATCGAACGTCTGCTTGCTGTTGATGGGTCCGACAGCGTGGCACAGTTGCGCGATGGCGCCACAGTAACTGCAAAGGGTACCTTCGCGCGCCATCTATCAAGCATTCTAGGATACTCACGTCGCACGGGAACAGCGATCATCTCTAAAGGTGGAGGCTTCATCAAACGAGTGACGCAGTACCTAGCCAGCTTCGAACTGCCCCGTAGGGCGGACGCCCTTGTCGCAAGTAAGGCCGCGTTGATGGAGCGCCTGTACGCCAAAGCGAGTGGTGTGCGTGCTGGCACGTTTTTCGTCGGCGCTGTTGTCGTCGTGACGGGACTTTTCGTTACAGGAGGTTTCGTTCTTCCGGTGGGTGTCGCAGGAGCGGTGCTGTACTTCGTTGATCCGTAGGCGTTGAGGCCTAACAAGCAGTTGGAGCCGACAGCCTGCGCCGTCCTGCTTCGCTTTCGAGCCCCCGGGTGGTGCGCCCGCTGCGGCTCAACCGCAAGGCGCGACATGCCAGGCTGCGGTGCGGAAGCGAGTGACTAGGGCGTCTGGCTCATGATTCTGCGCAGTCGTCTCGAGAAGGCACCAATGTGGTCAAAAGCGGTCACGAGATGCCAGTGCCGGAGCATAAAACGGCGGGCCCGCACGGGACCCCTCGTCTTTTCAGTCCGCTGCTCTACCAACTGAGCTACCTGGCCGGAAAGCACCAAACCTCATCAGCAACAACAAGTTCCGCAAGCGGAGCGTCACCAAACCATTGACCGCCCAACTCACAGTGGGACAACACAGTGAGACTCACGGCTTCCGCTGCTCCAGCTCGGCAACTTCATTCCGGGAAGGCGCGGTCGAGCCGGAACGTCCCTTGCTTTGAGGTGCGGCGTGCTGCAGCTCAGTCTCCCTTCCTGATGTCGGGCGTGCCGGAGCAGTGTCACCTCCACCCCCAGAACCCTGCGAGGTAACCCAGCATGTTCGAGTCGGCCCGATGGCCTGTATGCCCCCGACTTCTGGTTGCGGCTCGTGCCGCGCATGTGGCGCGGACGCGGCAGCGCCGTGGCGTGTAGCGGCCTGGGACAGCGGCATTGTGCGGGGGTGTGACTCTTCGTGCGGGCATCGTTGTTGCGGCGCAACCGCATCACCGAGAAATCGACGTGCCAGCCCCGACGCGGGTTTGCTGGCCCGGCAGAGCAAGCGTTCACCCAACCCTTGAAGGAGCGTCGTATCCGCTTCCGGAGCACCGGCTGGGCGACGAGGGTCGTGGTGGGAATAGCGAGCGCCGCCGCACCCTTTCTGTCCGGCGCGTGCAGCAATCCCACGGAGGCGCCGCCGCCGCGGCTCGTCTTCGTCACCCAGCCCACGGCGACGATCGCCGGCACCCCGATCTCGCCCGCCGTGCAAGTGATGGTCCAGACCGCTTCCGGCACGCCGCTGACGAGCGCCACTGACCCGATCAGTATCGCGCTCGGTACGAATCCGACGAGTGCCACGATGCGCGGGACGACGACGGCGAGTCCGATCAATGGCGTCGCGACATTTGCGGGGCTAGCCATCGAGACTGCGGGGGTGGGCTATACGCTCACCGCTTCGGCTCCCTCGCTGACAGGTGCCACCAGCGCCGCGTTCGACGTCTCCGCCGGGGCGCCGTCCCAGCTGTGGTTCCGGACGCAGCCCGCGAACATTCGTGCGGGTAGTCTCTTCACACCGCCCGTCGAAGTCGCAATCGCGGATGTGTTTCACAACACCGTCGCAAGTGCAAGCGGTCTGATCACCGTCGCGCTCGCGGGCGGTCCCACGAACCCGGCACTCCTCGGGACTCGCACCCTCGCCACGGAAGGAGGGGTCGCGCGCTTCGGGGATCTCTCGATCCAGACAGCGGCCACAGGATACACGATCGTCGCATCGACCGCACCCTATCCGTCCGTCTCAAGCGCGCCATTTTCGGTCGCGGCGGCAGCGCCTGCCCGCATCGCCTTCACCGTTCAGCCCGCGGATGCGCAAGGGAACATCGTGATGCCCCGCGTGGAGGTCACGGTCCGGGACGCGTTCGGGAACGCTCCGCCGGACACGGTCACAGTGGCGATCGGGGTCAACCCGTGGAGCGGACCGGGGACGCGGCCGGGAAAGTTGTCGGGGACTCTCACGCGCGCTCCGGCCAACGGCGTGGCGAGCTTTACGGACTTGAAGGTCGACAAACCCGCCAGCGGGTACACGCTCCGGGCCACAGCCGGACCAGTGAGCAGCGAAAGCACGCCGTTTCACGTAGGGCTGACGTTCAGTTCCATCTCGGCCGGCGTCGTCCACACCTGCGGCTTGACGAGCGGCGGCGCGTATTGTTGGGGCGATAACTACAACGGCAGGCTCGGCGCAGGCACCGGCATCTTCGCCGCCGACTCGGTGCCCACACTCGTGAGCGGCGGGCTCATCCTGGGGGCGATCGCTGTGGGGGCCAACCAGTCCTGCGGCGTGACGACGGACCACGTAGCCTACTGCTGGGGGGCAAATGATAGCGGCGAGCTCGGGACCAGCACCACGACGCCGAGCCCCACGCCCATGCCCGTCAGGGGCAACCTCAGCTTCATGTCGATCAGCGCTGGATGGTCGGACACCTGCGGCGTGACGACGCAGAACGCGGTGTACTGTTGGGGTGCCCGAATGGCGACCGGGGACACGACGCGAATCACCGCCCCTGTGCTGGTCGCGGGAGCGGGCACGACGCTCCGCTTCGCCTCCGTCAGCGCGGGCGAGCAGTTCGCCTGCGGCCTCACGGTGGATGAGGTGGTGTACTGTTGGGGCCGAAACGACTTCGGACAGCTCGGCAACGGTGCGACCGTCGACAGCCCAGGGCCGGTGGCCGTCGCGGGGTCCGAGTCGGGGCTACGCTTCACCGGCGTGTCGGCCGGCACTGATGCGGCCTGCGGCCTCACGCCCGCCGCTGCCGTCTACTGCTGGGGAGCCAACAATGACGGCCAACTCGGGAACGGCGCACCGACCTCGTACTCGTCGACACCGGTGCTCGTCACCGGTGGTCTCCCCTTCGCCGCGGTCAGCGTCGGAGCCGGTGCCGCGTGCGGTGTCACCACCGACCACACCCCGTATTGTTGGGGGTTCAACTGGTCCGGTCGCTTGGGGAACGGCACCGAGACGAACAGCGCGGCGCCGGTGGCGGTGAGCGGAGGGCTCGCCTTCATGTCCATCACCCTAGGATTTCACGGCTGCGGCATCACCTCCACCGGAGCGGCGTACTGTTGGTCGTCGAACGATTACGGCCAACTGGGCGACGGCACTCGGGTCCTTATGCGGCTGGCGCCCGTGCCGGTGATCCAATGAAGCTGGCCCGGTGGCTCGCGTCCGTGGTGCTCGCGCTGTCGTGTCATGGGGAAGCGACTGCTCCCACTCGTGCTGGGGCGCGCCTCGTGATCGTGGAGGGGGATCAGCAGCAGGCGAACGTCTGTGCGGCTGTCCCCGTGGCCCCCGCCGTCCGCGCCGACAGCGCGGGCATGGCCCTGGTGGGTGTCCGGGTGACCTTCAAGGTGACCTCGGGAGGGGGGACGGTGACCGGGGATTCGGCCGTGACGAATGCCGCGGGCGTCGCAACCGTTGGCGGTTGGACGCTCGGTGCTGATGCGGGGGCGAACACGTTGACGGCACGGAGCCCGGCCATAGCGACGACCGTCACCTTCGCCGCAATGGGGCACCCCGAGCCCGTACTCCACAACGTCATCAGCTACACAACGGAGGCCCCCGGACTACCGGCCGTCGCGGTGGTTCGGCCCGACGGCACGTGTCGGCGGCGGCTCACGACGGATGACTTCGCTTACGCCGGGCCGGCGATCTCCCCCGATGGGCGGCGGATTGCCGTGGGGCGGTACCGGAATGGGTGGGATGGCATCTGGCTCATGAACGCTGACGGGACCGGCCTCACTCAGCTCGTGCGGCGTTCGAACCTCGACGGTGATCCCGCGTGGTCACCAGACGGGGCGACAATCGCGTTCGAGAGCCAGAACTCCACGCCCTACGGCCCGGTCGACCGCATCTTCCTTGTGAAGGTGGACGGTACCGGCCTACGGCAGCTAACGCCCGACACACCCAACTATTCCTTCGACGGCGGACCCTCGTGGTCCCCAGATGGCACGCGCATTGTCTTCTCCCGGACCGGGTCGCTGTACGTCATTAACGCGGATGGCACGGGTCTGATCGACCTGGCGCGGGGTGGCGAGTATCCGTCCTGGTCTCCCGACGGCGTCCACATTGTCTCGGGTGCGTCGTCGACGGGGTGGTGGCTCCTCACCATGGTCAATGCCGACGGTACCAACCCCGTGACCGTGACGCGCGACACCCTGCAGTTGGGGATGCCGCGTTGGTCACCGGACGGTGCCTCGCTCGTGTTCTACGAAGTCCTGGGCACGGCGCCACAGCTGATCTCCCAACTCTTCACCATCCACGTCGATGGAAGCGGGAAGACGAGGCTGAGCGCGGCCGCCGTCAACGAGGGCTGGCCGAGCTGGAGCCGGCTGCCCTGACGTGTAAGAGGACGTCACATCTGCGGCGTTCGCAGTGCTATTATCCACCCTTCCAATCCACCGAGCCCCCAATGCGCACCGCGTTCTCGCTTGCCGCCACAGCTCTCGCCGTCACGCCGCTCGTCGGACAGGAACCGTATCGGCCCCCCGTGGTCGGCCGCTGGGACTTGACGCTCACGGCGAGCGACGGCCGCAAGTTGCCCTCGTGGCTCGAGGTGCAGGTCTCGGGCAATCACGTGCTCGTCGGGCGCTTCGTCGCGGTGGTGGGGAGCGCTCGGCCGATTGCCAGGCTCGATTATGCGAACGACACGTTGCGATTCGCGATTCCGTCGCAGTGGGAACGAGGCAGTGACGACTTGCGGCTCGAGGCGGTGCTGGCCGGCGACGCGCTGTCGGGTGCGGTGACGATGCCCGACGGGACGCGGCTGCCGATGACGGGCGTGCGCGCGCCGTCGCTCCATCGCAACGCTCCGCCGCGGTGGGGCACGCCGGTGCGGCTGTTCAACGGGCGCGATCTGACGGGATGGCATCCGGCGGGCGGCGAGAATCAGTGGAAGGTGGTCGGCGGTGTGCTGTCGAATCAGAAGGGCGGCGCCAATCTCGTGACCGATCGGACGGTCACCGATTTCAAGCTGCACGTCGAGTTCCGTTATCCCGCTGACGGCAACAGCGGCATTTACCTGCGCGGTCGTCACGAGGTGCAGATCGAGGATCCCGCTGTCGGCACGACGCCCTCCGAGGCGCTCGGCTCGATCTACGGGTTCACCGCGCCGAACGAGTCGGTCGGGAAGAAGCCCGGTGAGTGGCAGACGTACGACATCACGCTGGTGGGGCGACTGCTGACGGTGGTGCTGAACGGGCACCGGATTATTTGTGAGCAGAACATCCCGGGGCCGACGGGTGGGGCGCTCGACAGCAACGAAGGCGCGCCGGGGCCGATCTTCTTACAGGGAGATCACGGGCCCGTGGAGTATCGCAACCTCGTCCTGACTCCCGCTCGCTGAGAGCCTAGCATAGGAGCCGAGATCTCGATTTCCATGAACCGCTAGACGAGATCGTAGTTCAGGGTGAACGGATACTCGGAGCCGTGACTAAGCGCGGAGGTGCCATCGCCGCGCAGGCCACGCAGCTCTCCTGTCGCCGATCCAGGAATAACGGAATATGACTCCTTGGCGTGCCCGCTCTCGAACATCCCGATGCGTTGCAGCACAAATGTTCCGGCCTTACCACCAATTCGGCCAACAATCCGCTCGAGACCGACGAACGCAGCGGAGCCATCGCTGCTGTACATCATGAGATATTCAACCTGGCCTTCGCCTTCGATGTCTCCGCTGAACGTCTTCCGAACGCTGGCCCGCGTGAGTTTCGGCAAGTCCTGGCCCTCACTATAAGGCTTCTCATCCCAGGCACTGATACTGAATCGCGCATTCGCGGTGTTCTTCATCTGACCTCCGCAGTAATCCGGCACCGGTCCTTGGGGCGCGCGTCACACGAAATCCATCATGACGGCTGCATCCGGACCGCACCCACGATGAGCAACAAGCCATTGAGGACGTGAATACCCCGGGTGGTGAACCTACAGCCCCTGCTGGAACCGCAACCCCAGCGTGCGATAGCGGAACCCTTCGGTCCGCGCCCCGCCGGTCGCAATCGCCACCGCGCTGTTGGTGAGCAATCCGACCAAGGCGATCTCATTGCTCGCGCCCCACCCGCGCGTGAGCGTCACGCCCAGGTGCCACTCCAGCTGGTGGGCCGCACCCATCAACACCTGCTGCGACCCGGCGCCTCCGTCCACTCGCGCACCCCAGCGCGCCCGGCGCCAGTCGGCGGTCACTCGCCCCTCGAGCACCGCGAACCGATTGGGTGCGAAGTAGCCCAGGGCTCCGGAGCGGCGGTACCCCATCACGCGAGCGAACGGACCCACCTGCACGCCCGGCGCCACACGTGCCAGCACCGCCGCGACCGCCGAGTAGCGCCGGTTGTGGTTGCCGTCCGACAGCCAGGCGCCACCTCCGCCGGCAGATACCGACCAGCGCGGCGAAGGCGATATATCGACGCTCCAATCCAGCGCATCGACCACGAATCCGCTGTCGATGAGCGCCGCCGTGTCGTCGAACGGTGAGCGACTGTATCCGACGCCAGCCGCCACGTCGCGAGATGGCCTGAAGCGCAGCCCCAGCGCCGCCGTTAAGGGCGTGGTCGCGCGGCCGAGGTCCGGTTCCAGCCGCCGCACGCCCAGGCCAGCCTGCACCGCGGCGTTCGCGCCCAGCGGGGCCGAGACCTGACCCCCCGCACCGTAGCTCGCCCCCCCGATCGCCCCCAACGACGCGCGGCGCCACCCCGCGCGCAGCGTGCCCCGCACCGCCGTGCTGAGCGACGCCTCGTAGTACGCCTCCTGGGCCACGAACGTGTTGCCGTCGGAATCCCCCGCGCCGTCGACCGTCGTCCGCACACTCGGCCGGACGGCCGCCCGGAGCTCCCGCTCCAACTCGAGCACCGAGCGATCCTGCGGCGCGAGCACGCGCGCCCGCGCGGCATAGCCCTCGGCGAGCGCCGGCTGTCCCTTCCAATAGAGCGTCTGCGCGAGGCCGATCAGCAGCTCGGCGTCGTCCGCGTGCCGGGCGAGCGCCTCGCGCCACAGGCTCTCCGCCCGATCGAGTTCGCCGCTCCACGCCACCGTGCGCGCCCGGCCCGCGAGCGCATCCGTGCGGTCGGGCGCGCGCGCGAGAACCGAATCGTACAGCGCGCCCGCCGCCGCCGTGCGATCCGCCCACGCGAGCACCCGCGCCTGCGCGACCATGATGTCGCTATCGTGCGGCGCCAGGCGGCGCAGCCGCGCGAAGCGCTCCAGCGAGCGGACCAGCTTGCCGTCCCAGCTGTCGAGGATCGCGAGCTGATACAGGGCGCGCACGTTGCTCGAGTCGCCCGCGAGCACCCGCTCGTACGCCGCGCGCGCCGCACGGTAGTCGCCCCGCTTGAACGCCGCCTCGGCGTCGGGCAGCTGCGCCGTGAGCGGGCGGACCACCACTGCGGCCCCGGCACCGAGCACGAGCAGCACCCCGGCGAGCGCCGTCCTCACCAACTCCCCCACACGTCGCGCAGCGCCGCGTACGCGGGCTTGAGACGCTCGTGCCACACCGGCTCCTCCCACGATGCCCAGGCGAAGGTCGCGCCCGGCAGCCAGGCGCGCACCGCGCCGTCGTCGCGCGCCACCGCCGCCACCGTGAACCGAAGCCCCTCACTCACCGTCGTCTCGAAACGGTCGGGCAGCGCGATGCGCCGCAGCACGCGACGCGACGAGGGATCGGTCACATTCAGCAGGCCCCAGGCGAGCCGCACCTCGACGAGCCCCGCGTCGCGATCCACATACCAGTCGGCCAGGCTCGACGCCGCGGCCCGGCCGTAGCGCAGCCGCCCGCGGTTCACGCCGCGCGCCGCATACGTCCGCCCGTCGCGCCCGATGCGCCAGCGATTCGTCGTAACGAACAGCGAATCCCACGCCCCGCCCGCGGAGGCGCCCTCCAGGGTCGCGCCCCAGTGATAAAACGCGTCGAGCGCCGTCGGACCCGCCCCAGCCCGGGGGACGAGGTACGGATTATACGCCGGCACCACCAGGAGCTGCGCGTCGGTCGTGTCGTTCAGGACGAGCGCGAACTCGAAACCCACATCGCTCGCGCCCGCCACCCCCGGGAGTCTGCGCTCGCCACCGGCGCCCCGGTGCGTGTCGATGCCGACGACGTAGCGCGACACGTCGAGCTCCGGTCCACCTTCGAGCACGAGGTACAGGTACGCCGGATCCGCGCCGACGCGCAAGGCGATGGAATCGTTGCGATCGAGCAGCGGAAGCGCGCGCCACCGGGCCGTGTCGCCGCCCGGCTCGGGCGTCGCATCGGCGGCACCCGCATACTCTCCCAGCAGGCCGTAATTCTGCTCCGCATTCATCACGTTGTGCCACAAGCGCGTCCGCTCGGCGGGCAGCTCCAGGTCGATCGTCACCCAGGTGTGCTTGAACCACTCGTCGAGCCACGCGAACACAATGCCCCCGGCGAGACCCGCCTCGCGGATCTCACGCGTGAGGCGCACGTCGATGGCCGCCATTTCCTCCTCATCGTGACCGCCGTGGTGCATCCCCTCGGGCTGCAGATGCGACACGCCGCGCGACGACGGCACGCCGTACTCCGCCACGAGCACCGGTCGCCCGGCGTGATGACGCTGCAGGTCCAGCAGATATCCGAAGTAGTGCGACGGTCCCTCGGCCGACGTCGCCGCCCCGTATCCCGCGTCGAGATCGATGAAATCGGGATAGTACGGGTAGGCGTGATAGGCGGCGAAATAGCCCCCCAGATCCGCCGCGGTCGTCCGTACCAGCATCGCGTCGAGCGCGTCCACGTCGTTGTCGTATTCCATGAGCCGCGGGTTGGGAGGAAAACCGTAGCGCCGGCGCAAGGCCTGCTCCTCCGCCCGGCTCGACTCCGTGGAGTGCCGCAACGGGTCGAGCGGCGGCCAATTGGTGTAGGCGATCGGCCGCTGGGCGCGGTAGACGTCCCATTCATACCGCAGCAGCTCGTCGCACTGCTCCGCCAGCCACACGTCGGCCGGCGTACCGCGCTCCACGGCGAGAAACCGTCCCTGGTAGGCGCGACGCCCGTGCGGCCTCCGGTTGTACGCGCGGATCGAAAACGGCTCCCACTCCCGCCCCAGCACGAAGGCCAGCACATGATCCGAGACATCGGCGTCGTAGCGCCCCCACGCGTGCCCCGCACGCGCGCCGACCAGCGCGCGACCGTGCACCACATCGACCGCTCGCCGCATCTCGCGGCGGAAGTCGGCCTTCCAGCCGGGGGCGTCGTAGTTGCCGGCTGGCGGCAGCTCGGCCCACACTCCATGCACCAGCCAGAGCGCGCGGTCGGGGTGGCCTTCATTCCAGCGCCGCAGCGCCCGATAGAATGCCGGTGGGAGGATGGTATACAGCCGCACCGTGTTCGCGTTCGCCGCGGCGATCAGCTCGAGCCAGCGCGCGTATGTGGAGTCGTCGGGGGGAAACTGGGACGGGAACTTCCCCGGCAGCGCGGCGCCGAGGTTGATGCCTTTCACGTAGAACGGCTCCCAGCCTTGCGCGGTCCGCACCTCGAAGTGCTCCCGCTGCGTACGCGCCGCGACCTGAGGCTCCGCGCTCGGCGCCACCGGCGGGGGCGCGAGCCCCGAGTCCACGCCCCACGCGAGCAGCTGATCGACCGCGTCGATATAATCCGGCGCGAGCGCGACAGCCCGGCGCAGCGCCAGCACGGCCTCGCGCCTCCGGCCCAGCCGCCCCCGGGCCACGCCCAGGCCGTACCAGCCGTCCGCCGCGGTCGAGTCCGCCGCGAGCGCGCGCCGGAACATTCGCTCGGCCTCCCCGGCGCGCCCCTGGCGCAGTAGCACGAACCCGGCGCCGACGGCGGGATCGGCGGCGCTGGGACACAGCGCCTGGGCGGCGGCGAATTCGACCGCCGCTGGCTCGAGCGCCCCGCTCCGGTAGGCACGCCACCCGCTGTCGACCGCCACGGCGGCCGCTTGGGGACAGACGGCGGCCGTGGGATGCTGCGCTAGCGGGGCCATCAGCAGGACGAGCATCACGGTCGGACAACATAATGAAAGTCGTGCGGCGCTATGGCATTCGCGACCCGCCTTTCCAATCTTGTCATCATGTCGGTGGACCACACGCCCGCCGAGCTGCCACCGGGGCTGCTGGCCGAGTACCTGGAGAGCGCCGCTACGCAGTTGCGGGTGCTGGCCTCGCTGGCGGACCGCCTGGCGGTGGCGGCGAACGACACCGAGGCGCTGGATGGGCTGCGCCGGGAGACGCACAAGATCCGCGGCTCGGCGGGCTCGTACGGGTTTTGGGAGGCGTCCCGTCTCGCCGCCGGGATGGAGGAGACCGCCAAAGACTGGGTGGCCCGACCGAATGACGCCGACCTGGACCGCGGCTCGATCGCGCAGTGGTTCGTCGTGCAGCTGGCCGAGTCCCTGCAGCTCGAGGCTCCGCCGCCCGGGGAGCGCTCCGCCCGACCGGCTCCGTCACCTGCGCCAAGTCCCGCCCCCGCCCCCGCCCCCGCGCCGGACGCACCCGAAGTGATCCTAGTGGAAGACGACCCGGCCCTGGCGGGGCTGCTCGAGTACGGCCTGCGCGCTCGCGGCTACCGGTTCGTGACGTTCAGGAACGGGCGGGAAGCGCTGGACGCCCTGCTCGCCCTGGACGTGGGCGAGCTGCACCCCCTGCTGCTGCTCGACGTCGACCTCCCGGCGCTCGACGGATATTCCATCCTCGACACGCTCACGCGCGAGCGTCCGGGCCAGTACCGCGTGGTGTTCACGACCGTGCACGGCGACGAGTCGGAGCAGCTGCGCGGGCTCGAGGCGGGGGCGCTCGACTACCTGGTGAAGCCCATCAGCCTGCGAGTGGCGCTCGAGAAGATCCGCCGCTGGGTGGGCCGGTGACGGCCCGTCACTTCCTGGCCGTGGTCGCCCTGGCGCAGGGCGTGTTGCTCGCGGCCCTGCTGATCCTCATCGTGCTGAATCGCTGGTTCCGGCTGCGCCGCCGGGCGCGCGACAACCCCCGCCGGCAGGCGGTCGAGGGGGTGATGCAGCGCTGGGCGTTGGGGCAGGCGGACGTGCCCGTCGTCCTGGCGCAGCTCGCCCGGCTTCCGGTCTCGCTCGCGGTCGACGCCCTCGTGAGCTGGTCGGCGCGGGTGCCGGGCGACCGCTGGGGCCGGCTCGCGGGCGCGCTCGAGCGCGAGTGGTGGGCGCGGCTGGTGCGCAGCAACAGCAATTCGGGCCGCTGGTGGAAGCGGCTCGAAGCGGCGCGCTTTCTGTCCGTCGCCGCCACACCCGCCGATACTGCGCGTCTGCTCAGGCTGCTGCGCGACCCCCATCCCGCCGTGCACATCGCCGCCGTGGCCACGCTCGAGCGGGTGGAGAGCGCGCCCCTCGCCACCGCGGCGCTCGATCGCCTGCCGCAGCTGGCGCCGACGGTGGGCGCCTACTACGCCGGGATGCTGCGGCGCTCCCGCACGACCGTGGTGCGGCTGCTGCTAACCCGGCTCCGCCGCAGGGACGATGCGGCGCTCGCGCGGCTCGCCGAATTCGCCGCGCGGCTGCAGGAGCCCGCCCTGCGCGAGGCGCTCACGGCACTCGCCGGCCACGGGGACGCCGAAGTGCGCACCCAGGTCGCACGGGCGTTGGGCGCCTTCCCGCACGCCGAGTCGCTCACCGCGTTGACCCGGCTCGCGGGCGACGCGCACTGGCCGGTGCGCGCCCAGGCGGCGCGCTCGCTCGGCATGCTGGCCAACGCGGCCACGCTGCCGCTGGTGCACGCTGCACTGCGCGACCCGGACTGGTGGGTGCGGCTGCGCAGCGGGCTCGCCCTCACGCGCTTCGGCTCCGCCGGCCGCAATGCGCTACTCGCGGCCGAAGTGGGCGCGGATCCCAGCGCGCGCGACATGGCCCGCCTGGTGCTCGGGCTCTCGCCCCAGGCACTCGCCGAGTTCGCCGCGTGAGCGGGCTCGTCCGCGACGCGAACTTCGCCATCCTGGTCTACTTCCTGGCGCTCAACTCGTTCTACGCGCTGCTGCTGGTGCTCTCCATCCCGGAGATCTGGGAGCAGACCCGGCTCGCGGAAGACGAGGACTTCCAGCGGCTGATGCAGAGCGATGCCCTCCCGCCCATCACGATCCTGGTGCCGGCGTACAACGAGCAGAAGACCATCGAGGCCAGCGTCACGGCGATCCTGGCGCTCCATTACCGCAACTACGAGGTGGTGGTCGTCAACGACGGGTCCAAGGACGGCACGCTGGAGGCGCTGCGCCACGCCTTCGACCTGTACGAGATCCCGCGTACCTATCCCGAGACCATCTCCACCAAGCCGCTGCGCGCGCTGTACCGCTCGCGCGCGCGCACCAAGCTCGTGGTGATCGACAAGGAGAACGGCGGCAAGGCGGACTCGCTCAACGCCGCGATCAATGCGAGCCGTTTCCCGCTGGTCATCGCCGTGGACGCCGACACGCTGATCGAGCCCGATGCCCTGCTGCGGCTCACCCGTCCCTTTCTGCTGGGGCGGCGCGTCGCCGCCGTGGGCGGCACGGTCCGGGTGGCGAATGGGTGTGTCGTCAAGCACGGCCAGGTGATGGACGCGCGCGTCCCGCGCCGCTTGCTGCCCGGCATCCAGGTGGTCGAGTACCTGCGCGCGTTCCTGTTCGGCCGGCTTGGCTGGAACCGGTTGGGCGGCAACCTCATCATCTCGGGCGCGTTCGGCCTGTTCCGCAAGGACCATCTGCTCGCGGTGGGGGGCTACGACGCGACCAGCATCGTCGAGGATCTGGACCTCGTGGTGCGACTGCACCGCTACCTGCGGAGCCACAAGATCCGCTACGAGATCCCGTTCATTCCCGATCCCGTGGCGTGGACCGAAGTGCCCGAGAGCCTGCGGGTGCTGGCTCGCCAGCGCGGGCGCTGGCAGCGCGGCCTGGTGGCCGCCATGTGGCAATACCGCGGCATGCTCTTCAACCCGCGCTACGGACGTGTCGGATTGATCGCGGTCCCGTTCTATGCCTTGGGCGAGATGCTCGCTCCTCTGGTCGAGGTGTTCGGTTACGTCATCATCGTCGCCGGCCTGATAGCGGGCGTCGTCAACGTCTCGTTCGCGCTGCTGTTCATTCTGGTGGCGTGGGGGTACGGCATGCTGCTCTCGCTGTGGGCAGTAGTGCTCGAAGAGGTGAGCTTCCACCGCTACCGCCGCCTCGGCGATCTGGTGCGGCTGGTCCTGTTCGCCACGCTCGAGAACTTCGGCTACCACCAGTGCGGCGTGTGGTGGCGGCTCGGGGCGTTCTTCACGCCGCGCGGGCGCAAGCACGTGTGGGGCGAGATGACGCGCCGCGGCTTCGAGACGGCGACGAAGTAGCTAGCTTCCCGCCCATGCCCCATCCTCAGTTTCCGAATCTCACCGTGCTGGCGCATCCGCTGATCCAGCACAAGCTCGCCATCCTGCGCGACAAGCACACGACGACGCGCGACTTCAAGCAGCTCGTGAACGAGATCGCGATGCTGATGGCGTACGAGGTTACGAAGGACCTGCCACTCGAGCCGACCGAGGTGGACACGCCGCTGGAGCACACCCGGGGCGTCCGGGTCGCGGGGAAGAAGCTTGCGCTCGTCCCGATCCTGCGCGCCGGGCTCGGCATGGTGGAGGGCATCGCCCAGCTGATCCCGTCGGCGCGCGTGGGGCACATCGGCATCTACCGCGAGCACGACACGCTCCAGCCGGTGGACTACTACTTCAAGATCCCCGAGGGACGCGACGCGCGCGACTTCTTCGTGCTCGATCCGATGCTCGCCACAGGGGGCTCGGCCGTGGACGCCGTGAGCGCGCTCAAGCACGCCGGCGCGCAGCGCATCCGCTTTCTCTGCCTCGTGGCGGCGCCCGAGGGCACGCGCCGCATGCTCGAGCACCACCCCGACGTGCCGATCTTCACCGCGGCGCTGGACCGCGAGCTGAACGAGCACGGCTACATCCTGCCGGGGCTGGGGGACGCGGGCGACCGGCTGTTCGGCACGCGGTAGTGGGCGACGATTGACATTTAACGTCACTTGTGTAGTTTATGACGTAATTCGTCATATCTGACAAATGTGACATAAAATGTCCAAGCGCTACGTCGCCCTCATCGCCGACGCCACCGCGTCCCGCCTGCTCCCGCCCGCGCGCCGTGCCCGGCTGCAGGCGGACGCCCGCGCGGCCGCGCTCGAGCTGAACCGAGGCTACGCCCGCGTCCTCGCCGCCCGGTTCGCCGTCACGCTGGGCGACGAGCTGCAGTGCCTGCTGCCGAGCCCCGCCCCGCTGTGGGAGATCGCGCACCAGATCCGCGCCCGCCTCCCCGCCGTCGACTGGGTCGTGGGCTGCGGCCTCGGACCCATCAGCACGCCCCTCGCGCCCACCGCGCCCGAGATCGACGGGCCCTGCTTTCACCAGGCCCGCGCCGCCCTGGACCGTGCCAAGCGGCTGCGCCTGGTCTTCACCTTCGGCGGCTTTCCCTCAGGCGTCGACCCGCTCGCGAGCTATTACGGCGCCCTCTACTGGAGCTGGACGCCGCGGCAGCGGCGCGCCGCGACGCTGTTGCGCCTGGGCAACCCGGCGACGGCCGCGGCCGCGCTGAAGGTCGACCGCAGCGCCGTTTCACATCTCGCCCGCCGCATGGCCTGGCCTCTCGTCGCGGCCGGCGATAAGATGTTCCGGACCCTGCTGGAGACCGCGTGAATCCGCTGTTCGTCGTGCCGCTGCTCGCCTACACGCTCGCCGCCACGCTGTGGCCCGCCCAAGTGGACGGCCGCCGCCGGGCCGGCACCCTCCTCGTGGTCGAGGCGTTGTTCCTGATCGGCGCCCTGGTCGCGGGCACGCTCCTGGCCCCGCTCGCGACCCCGAGCCATGCGGGGCTGTGGTGGGGGCGCGCGGCGCTGCTCGCGACCGGCTACCTCTACGTCTCGGGCCGGGGCATCGTGCTGATCCGCAGCGTACTCGAGCTGTCGTCGCTGCAGATGCGCCGCGACGAGGACCGCACCGCGGGCGCGATCGCCGTCGCCCGCGGCCGGGCGATCGGCTCGCTGGAGCGCGCCCTCGCCCTCACCCTCGTGCTGCTGGGCGAGTACGGCGCCGTGGGGTGGATCATCGCCGCCAAATCGCTGGCGCGCTTTAAGGCGCTCGAAGAGCGCGAGTTCGCCGAGTACTTCCTGGTCGGCACGCTCGCGTCGTTCCTGCTTGCGGTGCTCGCCGGCGTGGGGCTGCGCGTGCTGTTGAATCGGGGCTGAGTCCCCCGTCCCCCGTCCCTCGCCCCCCATCCCCCCCAAGCAACTCTCCCAGGTCCGGCTGTGTCAGAGGGTTAACCGCCGCCCCGGAGCCCGGTGGACGAACGCGAGCTGATTACCAGGGTCCGCGCCGGGGACGGCGCCGCGGAGCGTGCCTTGTACGATGCCCATGTGGACCGCGTGTATCGCCTCACCTACCGGCTCGCCGGGGACGACGAGTTGGCGCGGGAGTTCACTCAGGACACGTTCGTCCGGGCGTTCGAGCGGCTGGCGTCGTTTCGCGGCGAGGCGAAGCTCTCCACCTGGCTGCACGCCATCGCCACCTCGGTGGTGCTGAACGGGCTGCGGAAGGTGAAGCGATTTCGCCGCCGCGAGACGGACCTGGACGATGCCGCCGGGCTCACGGCCGGCCGGCGGGCCGCCGAGCCGGACCTGAAGCGGCGGTTGGCGCAGGCGATCGACGACCTGCCGCACGGCTACCGCACGGTGTTCGTGATGCACGACGTCGAGGGCTACACGCACGAGGAGATCGGCGCGGCCCTCGGCGTCGAGACGGGGACGTCGAAGGCGCAACTGTCGCGGGCGCGCGCCCGGCTACGGGAATCGTTGGCGGACTTCGCGGGAGAGTGGGTCTCATGACGGACGAACGGTTCGAGCGCAGGCTGGTGGAGGCAGCGCAGGATTACCATCGCCCCCCGGCGACGCCGCGGGAGGAGATGTGGCTGCGGATCGCGGCGACGCGCGCGGCACGGCGCCGGCGCCGGTTGATGCTCGGTCTCCCACTGCGCTGGGCTGTGGGGATCGCGGCGGTCTTGGCGCTCGGCGTCGCCATCGGTCGCTGGACGGCAAAGCTGCCGGGCAAGGGCTCGGCGCCGGTAGCAGCGACCGGCGGGGACCAGGGGCCGGTCGCATACCGGGTCGCAGCGGCGCAGTACCTGACCCGCACCGAGGCACTGCTCACGGGGTTCCGTTCGGAAGCTCGATCGGGTCAGCCCGACGCGCAGTTCGGGCGGCAGGCCCGCGATCTCCTCGGCACGACGCGCTTGATGCTCGACTCTCCTGTGGCGCAGGACGCGCGTCTGAAGGGTCTGCTCGAGGACTTGGAGCTGGTGCTGGCGCAGATCGCTCAGCTCTCACCGCACGGAGACACCGAAGAAGTGCAGCTGATCAACCAGGGACTGGAACAACGCAGCGTGCTGCTGCGGCTCCGGACGGCGAATCCCGCCGGCCCCGGCCCGGTCCGCACGCAAGGAGCATTGTGATGCAGACGATGCAGCTCGTAGTGGCCGCCGTCTTGGCAATACAGCAACCGGTGCCGCCTTTGCCTCCCCTGCCGGGACCGTTCCCGATCCTCGTCGCCCCGCAGCTCGACGCCCTTACGGTCGCGTTCGACGGGTTGCAGGGCCTCGAAGGACTCGCAGGGCTCGAGGGACTGCAAGGGTTGGAGGGGCTGCAAGGGCTGCAGGGGCTGCAGGGACTCGACGTCCTCGACGCGCTCGACCCCGTGTCTCCGCTGGCGTCCCAGGACCCCCAGGACCCGACCGACTCGCTGTGGCGCGCGGCGCACCAGGCGTTCAACCGTGGCGACTACACCAGCGCTGCGAACCTGTACGGCGATATCGCCCGGCGCTACCCAAGCACGGCCCGCGCGGGCGACGCGCTCTACTGGGCGGCGTTTGCGCTGTACAAGAACGATGACCTCAGCCGTGCCCGCAGCTTGCTCGTCACGCAGCAGCGGCAGTATAGCAAGGCCGCCACGCTGCGGGACGCCGCCGCCCTGTTCGCGCGCATCCAGACCGCGCTCGCCAAGCAGGGAGACGAAGAAGCGGGTCGCTGGCTCACCCAGCACGCGCAGCCGGACACGAACCGGGCCAACAGCTGCCCCACCGAAGACGATGACGACGACATGCGCGTCGCGGCCCTCAACGGCCTGCTGCAAATGGATGCGACTAACGCGGTCCCCATCCTGAAGAAGGTCCTGGCGCGCCGCGACGCCTGCTCGGCCGGGTTGCGCCGCAAGGCGGTGTTCCTCGTCTCGCAGAAGCACAGCGACGAGACGGAGGACATCCTGCTCGACGTCGCCCAGCACGACCCCGACCCCGAGGTGCGCCAGCAGGCGGTGTTCTGGCTCTCGCAGGTCCCGACCGATCGCGCGGTGGCCATGCTCGACTCGATCTTGCGCACCACCGGCGACGCGGAGCTGCGCGAGAAGGCACTGTTCGCCCTGTCGCAGCAGCACAGCCCCCGGGCCGGGCAGATCCTCCGGACCTATGCCGAGAACGCGAACGCGCCGTCCGAGGCGCGCGAGAAGGCCATCTTCTGGCTCGGCCAGCAGCACTCGTCCGAGAACGCCGCCTTCCTACGCGGCCTGTATGCGAAGCTGGCGGACCAGGACCTCAAGGAGAAAGTGATCTTCTCCCTCTCGCAGATGCACGAGGCGGACAACACTGCCTGGCTCATGGACATCGCCCTGAACGAGCGGGAGCAAATCGAGATGCGCAAGAAGGCGCTCTTCTGGGCCGGCCAGACCGGAGGGGACCTGACGCAGCTCTCGGGTCTGTACGAGCGCATGCAGAACCGGGAGATGAAGGAGCAGCTCATCTTCGTGTACTCGCAGCGCCACGAGGCGGCTGCGGTCGACCGGCTGATCCAGATCGCGAAGAGCGAGCAGGACAAGGAGCTCCGCAAGAAGGCGATCTTCTGGTTGGGCCAGTCGCACGACCCGCGCGCCGCGCAAGTGCTGCTGGAGATCATCAACCAATGATCGCGTCACTCGTCCTGGCGCTCGCGCTGCAGGGCGCCCTGGCCGACCGCGTCGCGGCCGCGCCCGACGGCGACGTGCGCTTTTCCTTCGCCACCCGAGCCGGCGTGTGCGGCAACGGCCGCAACGTGATCTCGCTCGAGTGCGACGACGGCAGCTGCGGCCGGCATCGCATCTCCTCCGGCAACTATTACGACGACGATGCTGGGTGCCCGTGTGAGCCGGGGCCGGCGCGGGTGGCACTCCGGAAGGTGGGCGGGCGGATCAGCCGGGTGCGGACCTACGTCGGCGGCGCCTGGCGCCCCGCGGGGGACGCGCCTGTCACCGATCTCGGCGCCGTCCCGGCCGCCGCCGCCGCCCACTATCTCCTCGACCTCGCCGCGCACGGCGCCGGGGACGCTGGCCACGACGCCGTATTCCCGGCCGTCCTGGCGGACAGCATCACCGTCTGGCCCGACCTGCTGCGTCTCGCCCGCACGACCGCGCTGCCGCGCGAGACCCGGCGCTCGGCCGTCTTCTGGCTCGGTCAGGCGGCCGGCGAGGCCGCGACCCGCGGGCTCAGCGAGCTGGTGGACGACTCGAGCGTGGAGCTCGAGGTGAAGGAGAGCGCCGTGTTCGCCCTGTCGCAGCTGCGGCATGAGGAAGGCGTGCCGGCCTTGATCCGCATCGCCCGCACCAACGCCAGTCCGAGCGTGCGTAAGAAGGCCCTCTTCTGGCTCGGTCAATCGGACGACCCGCGGGCGATCGCACTGTTCGAGGAGATCCTCACCGAAAAGCGGTGAAGGTTGGGGGAGGTTGTGGAGGTTGTGGAGGTTGGGGGAGGTTAGGGGAGGTAATCCCGATCCGGTTCACCCTCCCGAACCTCCCGAACCTCCCCAACCTCCCCAACCTCCCCAACCTGCCTCTCTATATTCTCCGCATGCCTTTTTGGACTCTGCGCCGCAAGCTGGCCGCAGCGGTGGTGGTCGTGGTGCTGCTTGCGTTCGGCTGGGCGGCGGTCGTGGTCGCGGTGGCGCTTGCGAGCGCGCACGACCAGGCCACCACCGCTGACGCCATCGCCGTCCTGGGCGCGGCCCAGTACAACGGCCGCCCCTCGCCGGTGTTCCGGGCGCGGCTCGACCACGCCGCCGCCCTGTACCAGCGCGGCCTGGCGCCCGTCGTGTTGGTGACCGGCGGAGTGGGCACGGGCGACACCGTCAGCGAATCGGAAGTGGGGCGGCGCTATCTCACCAAGGCCGGACTCCCCGAGAACGCGGTCATCGCCCTGGCCGCCGGCGCGAGCACCGCCTCCTCGATCGCGAGCGTGGCCCGCTGGTTCGCGGGCCGCGACAGCCGTCGGGTGCTGCTCGTGTCGGACGGGTTCCACATGCTGCGCCTCAAGATTATCGCCACCCGGCTGGGCCTCGTGCCCTTCACGTCCCCCGCGCCCGGCTCGCCGATCCGGTCCAATCCCCGGCGCAACGCGGCCTACTTCCTGGCCGAGGGGCTCAAGGTCCCCGTCACCTGGCTCTTCAACCACTGAGCGTCGCCATGCAGCTGGACAGCCGGCGTATCTACACGGGCCGCGTGGTGCGGCTCGACGTCGACACCGTGCGATTCCCCGACGGCTCGACCGGTCAGCTGGAGCTGATCCGCCATCCCGGCGCGGCCGCGATCGTGCCCTGCGCGTCCGACCCGTCGGGGGCAGACCCCACCATTCTGCTCATCCGGCAGTACCGCTATGCGACCGGCGGCGAGCTGTGGGAGATTCCGGCGGGCACGCTGGACCCGGGGGAAGACCCGGAGGTCTGCGCCCGCCGCGAGCTGCTGGAGGAGACGGGCGTCACAGCGGCGCGGCTCCAGCGTCTCACATCTATCTGGACCACGCCGGGCTTCACGAATGAGGTGATTCACCTCTACCTGGCGACCGGTCTCACGATGGGGCAACCGTCGCGCGAGCGCGACGAGTTCATCGAGGTGGTGCCACAGCCGTTGTCACGCGTGCTCGCGCTGATTCGAGACGGCGAGATCCGAGACGCAAAGACCGTGGTGGCTATCCTTTATATGGCGGCCTTCGTCTTGAAGCCGTAGACACGCTCTGTCCCCCGAGGAGGACGGGACGGTCACGTAGACCCGGCGCTACAAAAACAGCAAGCCACGCCCGCGCGCCGGGTTACGCCGGATAGTGCGACGGGTACGGTTCCTGCGGCATCTCAGTAACGCGCATCTCTCGCGTTGTCCCGTACATCCGTATATTCGAGTCTCAGTCAGGGAGCGGTTCATGCGAGCGACCCTCAACAAGCGGCAGGCCGACGTCGTCACGCCGCGCGCCTTGGAGCGGCGGGCGCTGCACGAGTTCGACGACGGGCGATTGGTGCTCGAGCACCTGGCGGGCGACCCCCAGGCGTTCGGCACGCTGGTCGACCGTTACCAGACTCGCCTGCTCAATTTCATCAATCGAACCATCGGGGACCGGGAACGGGCCGAAGACTTGGTTCAGGAGGTGTTCATCCGGGTCTTTCGGCACCTGCACCGGTTCGACCAGACGAAGAAGTTCTCGACCTGGATCTACACGATCGCCTCGAACCTCGCGAAAAACGAGTTGCGGAACCGGTCCCGCAACCCGCTGGTACTGTTCCAGACGATCAAGAAGCACTGGGAAGCGGACCACCGCCCGCTGCAGTTCGAGGACGCCACGGCGCGGCCCGACGATCTGTACCGCAAGCGCTATCTCAAAGAGGCGGTGGACCAGTGTGTGGACCAGCTGCCCACGCACCACCGGGCGGTGTTCGTGCTGCGCGAGCTCGAGGGCAAGAGCTACGCGGAGATCGCCGATATTACGGGCTGTAACCTGGGGACGGTCAAGAGCCGTCTCAACCGGGCACGGAACAGCTTCGCCCAGCTGATCGAGCCGCTGCTGGAATAGGGGCCCGGGAACCCACCCGGGTCCCGATGGTAGTAGATTCTCGCAATGACGTGCGCCGAATTCCTCGAGCGTTATACCGATTTTCGCGACGGCCTGATCACAGCCCCGCGGGAGCTGCGGCGTTTCACACGCCACCTGGCGCAGTGCCCCGCCTGCCGGCGCTACGACGCGGCCCTGCGGCGCGGCGTGCTGGCGCTGCAGGCGGCGCAAACCATCGAGCCGTCGCCCGCGTTCCGGCGTCGGCTCGATGAGCGACTGGCGCGGGAGCGCCGGCGCAGCCAGGTCCCGGCGCGGGCCGGCATCGCGGCGGCGCTGTTCGTCGCCGCGGCGCTGGCCATGGTGGCGCTGGAAGGTGTGCGCCGCCCGCCCGTCGCGCAGGCGCCCGCGCTCCCGCGCGTTCCGTTCCCCAGACCGGTCGTCCAGGCCGGCGTCCCCTTTATCTCGTTCCAGGACCCCCGCGCGAGCGTGTTCGCGGGTAATCCGGTCCCGGACGGCTCTGCGCTGGTCGAGCCCGCGTCCGCCGGGCGGTAGGCTTTCTCTCGCCCCCAGCCGGCGGTAACTTCCGCCGCGTATGGGGGCTCTCACCTTCGACGCGCTGCTCCGGAGCCTGAAGCAGGGCGGGTCCGATCCCGTCTACTATCTCCACGGCGACGAGGACGTGCTCAAGGACGAAGCGGTGCGCGCCCTCATCGACCGCGCTGTGGATCCCGCCGCCCGCGATTTCAACATCGATCAGCGGAGCGCCCCGGAGCTCGATGCGGAGGCATTCCATGCCCTCGTGAACACCCCGCCCATGCTGGCTGCGACCCGGGCTGTCGTGGTCCGCGGCCTCGAGCAGCTCAAGAAGACCGCGAAGCTGCGCCAGGAGTTGCTGCGCTACCTCGAATCGCCCAATCCCACCACGCTGCTGGTGCTGGTCCAGGCGGCCGGCGAGCCGCCCGACCCCGAGCTCGTGCGACGCACGACGGCCGTAGCGGTGGAGCCGTTGCCGCCGGCGCGGGTGGAGCGCTGGATGGCGCACCGCGCCCGGCAACTGGCCCTCACGCTGGCGCCCGAGGCGGGAGCGCTGTTGCTCGATGCCGTGGGCAGCGATCTCGCCGCCCTGGCGCGCGAGCTCGAGAAGCTGGCGGCGCTCGCCGGCGGGGGGGCGCGGCCGGCGACGCGGGAGGACGTCGCGGCGCTGGTCGGCGTGCGCCGGGGCGAAACGCTCCAGGATCTGGTCGACGCGACCCTCGAGCGGCGGGCGGCGGATGCTGCGCGGCTGATCGCGCCCGTGCTCGAACAGTCGGGCATGAGCGGTGTGCGCATGCTCACGGCGCTCGGCACGCACCTCGTGGGAACAGCGTTGGCCCGCGCCGAGCTCGATCACGGTGCACCCCAGGCCCGGCTCGCAGCACTGCTCTTGTCACACCTGCGGGCGGCGCGCCCGTATGGTCTCGGGAGCTGGGAGGGAACGGCGGCGCGCTGGGCGCGCTGGGCCGGGCGGTGGAGCGCGCACGAGCTGGAGCGGGCCTTGCGGCTCGCGCTCGATGCGGACCGGGCCCTCAAGTCCAGCACGCTGACCGACGAGGCGGGTACGATCGCCCAACTGGTGCTGTCATTCGGGGCGCTGCAGGGGGCGGCGTGAAGGGCGGATGGGCGGACCGGCGGACGGCCGGACTGGTGGCGACGGTGCTGCTCCTGTCCGGCAGTCTCCCCGTCCGACTGTCCGCCCAGACCGACACCCTCCGCGCCGTCGCGCTCCGCGTCGCCCAGACGCGGCCCGATTCGGGGCGCGCCATGATGCGGCGCCTGCTGGCGAGCCTGTCGCCGCAAGATTCGCTCTACCCGGGCGCGCTCTTCACGGCGGGGATGCTGGCGCCGGACGCCGGCCTGATCGCCACCAATCTGCAGCGTGTGGTCGTGGAGTACGGGCGGTCGGTGTGGGCGGACTCGGCCCTCGTGGCGCTCGTCAAGCTGTACTTCGCCCAGGGCGACCTGGCCGCGACGGCCCAGGCGGCGGAGCGATTGCGGCGCGACTACCCGGACTCGCCGCTCCGGCCGCGCGCTGACTTAACGGGCGCGCGCGCCTACTTCGACATGAAGGACGACGTGCACGGCTGCGCGCTCATTCGCGAAGCGCTGGACGGGGCCGGCGCGGACGTCGAGTTCAAGAATCAGGTCACCTTCTACGCTCCCCGCTGCGCCATGGTGCCGGCGGGCCCGGTCGCCGGCACGACCCCGACGCCCGGCGACAGCCAGACGAAGTCCGCGGCGCCCGCCTCGACCTATGCCGTGCAGGTGCTCGCGGTGAAGAGCGCGTCGCAAGTCGACGAGATGCTCACGCGTCTCAAGGTCATGGGCTTCGACGCCCGGGTAGTACGGGACACGAGCGGTCTCTTCAAGGTGCGGGTGGGGCGTTACGCCACGCACGACGAGGCGGCGCAAGTGCAGCGACGCCTCAAGACGCGGCTCGGAGGGCAGCCGTTCGTGGTGGAGGAGCCGTGACGCCGCCCCGGGTCGACGCCGACACGCCCCTGATGCAGCAGTACCGCGAGATCAAGGCGCGACACCCGGACGCGATTCTGTTCTTTCGGATGGGCGACTTCTACGAAATGTTCGAGGACGACGCCCAGCTGGCGGCCCGCGAGCTGGGCCTCACGCTCACCTCCCGCAACAACGGGGGCGCCGCCGAGGTGCCGCTGGCCGGCGTGCCGGTCAAAGCGGCCACCGACTACCTGCGCCGGTTGATCGCCCAGGGGCATCGCGTGGCGATTTGCGAGCAGGTGGAGGACCCCAAGCTCGCCAAGGGCCTCGTGCGGCGCGAAGTGGTGGAGACCGTCACGCCCGGCAGCGTGCTCGCCGACGACTGGCTCGAGCGACGCCGCAACAACTTTCTGCTCGCGGTCGATCCCCGCGGCGCCCCGGCCGGGGTGGCCGCGCTCGATCTGACGACGGGGGAGCTGCTGCTCGAAACCGCGGCGGTGGAGGAGCTGCCGGTCGTACTGGCACGCTACGAGTCTCCCGAGGTCGTCCTCCCGGCCGGCACGGTGCTCGCGCTGGCGGGCGCCGCGCGTACGGAGCGCGAGGCCTGGGAGTTCGATGTCGAGCTGGCGCGCGAGGACCTGACGCGGGCCTTCCGCGTGGCGTCGCTCGACGGGCTGGGGGTCGAGGCGCAGGACCGCGCCGCCCTCGGGGCCGCCGGCGCGCTGTTGCGCTACGCGCGGGAGCTCAAGCCCGGCGGCCTGCCGCACGTCGCCCATCCCCGCATCGTGCGGCGCGGCGACCTGCTGCCACTCGACGAGATGACGCGCCGCAACCTGGAGCTGGTGGAGCCGCTGCGCGTCGAGCCGGGCAAGAAGGGCACGACGCTGCTGGACGTGCTGGATCGCACCGTGACCCCGATGGGGGCCCGGCTGCTGCGGCGCTGGCTGTTGGCCCCGCTGGTCGAGCCGGCGACGATCAACGCGCGGCTCGATGCCGTAGCGGTGCTCGCCGGCGACGCTCGCGGGCGCGAGCGGCTGCGGGAGGCGCTCGACGGGGTGCGCGATCTGGAGCGCCTGGCGGGTCGTGCCGCGCTGGGGCGGGCCACGCCGCGCGAGCTGGGCGTCCTGCGTGATTCGCTGCTGCGTCTCCCGGACGTCCGGAGTGCGCTCGATGGACTCGAGGCCCGCGGGCGCGCCGCGCTGCTCGAGCAGGCGGCCGATCGCTTCGACCTGCTGCAAGACCTGGGCGAGGAGTTGGGACGGGCCCTGGTGGAGCGTCCCCCTGCCCAGGCGTCGGACGGTGATGGGATCCGCGCGGGCTACGATCGCGAGCTCGACGACTTGAAGGATGCCCGCGACGGCGGCAAGCAGTACATCGCAGGCCTGCAGGCACGCGAGCGTGAGCGCACCGGGATCGCCTCGCTCAAGGTCGGGTTCAACAAGGTGTTCGGCTACTACCTGGAAGTGACGAATCCGCACCGCGATCGCGTGCCCGGCGACTACGAGCGGCGTCAGACCCTGACCGGCGCGGAGCGCTACGTCACGCCCGAGCTGAAGCAGTACGAGGCGAAGGTGCTCGGCGCCGAGGAGCGGATCGCGACCCGCGAGGCGGAGCTGATAGACGCGCTGCGACGCCGCGTGGCCGATGTGATCGGGCGCGTGCAGGCGACCGCGGCCGTGCTCGCGGGACTCGATGTGTGGAGCGCGCTGGCCGACGTGGCGCACCACGAGGGCTACGTGCGGCCGGAGGTGAACGACGGGCTCACGATCGCCCTGGAGGGCAGCCGTCATCCCGTGGTCGAGCGCATGATGGCGCGCGAGGCGTTCATCCCGAACGACGTGTTGCTCGATGCCAGCGGCCGGGTGATCCTGCTCACCGGTCCGAACATGGCCGGGAAGTCCACGCTGCTGCGCCAGGTCGGGCTGTGCGTCCTGCTCGCGCAGATGGGGGCGTTCGTCCCGGCGCGGCGCGCGCTGGTGGGCGTGGTGGACCGGCTGTTCACCCGGGTAGGAGCGTCGGACAATCTGGTGCGGGGCCAGTCGACCTTCATGGTGGAAATGAGTGAGACGAGCGCGATCCTGCACGGCGCCACGGCGCGGAGCCTGGTGCTGCTCGACGAGATCGGACGTGGCACCTCGACTTACGACGGCGTGGCCATTGCGTGGGCGGTCACCGAGTTTCTCCACAACACGATCGGGTGCAAGACCGTGTTCGCGACGCACTATCACGAGCTCACGCAGCTCACCGAGGAGCTGGCCCACGCGCGCAACTTCAACGTCGCGGTGCGGGAGGCGGGCGACGAGATTGTCTTCCTGCACCGGCTCGAGCCGGGCGGTGCCGACCGGTCCTACGGCATTCACGTGGGGCAGCTCGCGGGCCTGCCGGCACCGGTGGTGGGGCGGGCGTGGCAGGTGCTGAAGCTGCTCGAGGCCGGGCACCACGTGGCGCGGCAGGCGTCTCCCGCGCCGCCCGACGCGACGCAGCTCGGGCTGTTCGCCCCCCCGCCGCCGCATCCGCTGCTGCAGGAGCTGGACGGCCTGAACGTGGACGCGCTGTCGCCGCTCGACGCGTTGAACCGCCTCGCGGCGTGGAAGAAGCGGCGCGCGGAGGAGGGAGCGTGAGGGCGTGGCGCGGCGCGCTCGCCGGCGTGGTGGCGCTGGGGGTGGCGGCGTGCGGCAAGTCGCGCTCGGGCGACCAGGCCGGGGGCGGGGAGCCCTCGAGCGGGCCGCCCGATCAGGAGCCCCCCGTGGCGCTGAACGGCGACTCGCCCATCCAGTATCCCCCCCGGCTGTACGACCAGAAGGTGGAAGGAGACGTGATGCTGCGGTTGTTCGTGGACTCGACCGGGCGGCTGGCCAGCGAGTCGAGTCGCGTGGCCGAGTCGAGCGGCTACCCGGCGCTCGACTCGGCGGCGCTCTCCGGCTCGCGCCGGCTGCGGTTCACACCGGCCCGACGTCACGGCCTGCCGATCGCGACCACGTTCCTGCAGCCGATCGAGTTTCACCACCCGCAGGCCGGCGGATCGGTGCGCAAAGGAGAGCCGGACACGGTGAGGCCGCGGCCTGCCCCGGTGCGCGCCCCGGTCGCGACCCCGCCCCCCGGGGCGCCCGTGCGGGTACCGCGGCGTGATACCACGGCGGTGCGGCGCGACACGTCGCCCCCCTCCCCCCCCTCCCCGCCCGCCGACACGACGCGCCCCGTCCCGGACAGCGCGTCCGCCAAGCCGGACACGAATGCCACCCCACACTAAGCCGTATGAGAACGTTCTTGAGACGATCGGCTGGACACCGCTCATCCGGCTGAACCGGGTCACCCAGGGCATCCGCACCCCCGTCTACGCCAAGGCGGAGTTCTTCAACCCCGGGGGCTCGGTCAAGGACCGCATCGGCATCGCGATGATCGAGGCCGCGGAGCGGGAAGGACGGCTCAAGCCGGGCGGCCTGGTGGTCGAAGCGACGTCGGGCAACACCGGCGTGGGGCTGGCGTTGGCCGCCGCGGTGAAGGGGTACCGCTGCATCTTCACGATGCCGGACAAGATGTCGCAGGAAAAGGCGCGGCTGCTGCGCGCGCTCGGGGCCGAGGTGATCATCACGCCGACCGCGGTCCCGGCCGACCACCCGGACAACTACATCATGAAGGGCCGGGCCATCGCGGCGGCGCACCCGAACGCGATCTTCGCCGACCAGCACTACAATCCGGTGAACCCCGACGTGCACTACCGTACCACCGGCCCGGAGATTTGGCAGCAGACCGAAGGCCGGATCACGCACTTCGTGTGCGCTCCGGGAACGGGGGGCACGGTGAGCGGCGCCGGGCGCTATCTCAAGGAGCAGCGCGCCACCATCCGCGTCATCGCGGGCGATCCCGTCGGCTCGATCTACTCGGACTACGCCCAGAGCCATCGCATGACCGAAGGCCGTCCCTACAAAGTCGAAGGCATCGGCGGCGACAAGATTCCCACCTCGCTCCACTGGGATGTGATCGACGAGTGGATCACGGTGTCCGACAAGGACGCCATGTTGCTGGTGCGACGCCTGGCGAAGGAGGAAGGCCTGTTTGCCGGCGGCTCGACCGGGGTGAACCTCGTGGCGGCGCTGGCGGTGGCGCGTCGGGTGAACGACCCGCAGGCGCTGGTGGTCACGGTACTCGCGGACACCGGAGAGCGCTATCTCTCCAAGGTGTTCAACGACGAATGGCTGCGCGAGAACCAGATCCTCGACGCCGAGCGCGTGTCGGTGGCGCGGCTGCTCGAGGCGCGAAACTCCGGGGCTCCCCCGTTGATCTCGGTCCCGCCCACCGCCACCGTGCGCCAGGCGCTGAACCTCATGAGCACGTACAACGTGTCCCAGCTGCCGGTGCTGGACGGCGGCGACGGCGTGGGTGCGGTGGCCGAGCCGGTGCTGATGGCGCGCGCGCTCGAGGAGCCTGCCACACTGGACCGGCCGGTGCAGGAAGTGATGGACGCGCCGTACCCGGTGGTCGATGCGGATCTCCCCGTGGAGCGGCTCACCACACTGCTGTCCCGCGAAACGCCGGCGGCGCTGGTGCGACGCGAGGGCAAGATCGCGGGGATCGTCACGCGCTACGACGTGCTGCACCAGCTGGCCGGAATCCGCTGATGCGGGTGACGGTGCTCACGGGCGGCGCGTCCGCCGAGCGCGCCGTCGCCTTCGCCGGCGCGGCGCAGATCGTCGAGGCGTTGCGGGGGCGGGGGCACAGCGTGACGGCCGTGGACACGGTGACCGGCCTGCTCGGCCCCGCCGACGAGCGACGCCTGCTCACGACGGCGGTGGGACGCGAGCCGCCGGCGGTGGCGGAGCTGGACGAGCGCGAGCGCGCGATGCTGTCGAACGGGCTGGCGTCGCTGCCGGCGGTGCGGGACGCCGAGGTGCTGTTCCTCTGCCTGCACGCCGGCCGCGGAGAGGGCGGCACCCTCCAGGCGGTGCTCGACGTCATCGGCGTTCCCTACACCGGCAGCGGCGCGCTCGGGAGCGCGCTCGCGATGGATAAGGATCTCGCCAAGCGGCTGTTCCGGGCGGCAGGAGTGCCCGTGCCCGCCTGGTTCATGGCGCCCCCGCCGGTGGCGCCCGAGGACGTGACCACCGCGCTCGGTTGGCCGGTGATCGTGAAGCCGTCGAAAATGGGATCGTCGGTGGGCATGTCGTTGGTCCGCAACGCGGAGGGGCTGGACGCCGCGGTCACACTGGCACGGGCGTACGACGCGGAGGTCATGGTCGAGCAGTTCGTGCCGGGGCGGGAGCTGACCGTCGGAGTGCTCGGCGACGTGCCGCTCCCCGTGGGGGAGATCATCCCGCAGCACGAGCTGTTCGACTACGAGTGTAAGTACACGCCGGGGATGTCGGAGGAGAGCTTCCCCGCCAAGCTCGACACGACCCTGGCGCGTCAGCTGCAGGAGCTGGCGCTCACGGCGCACCGGGCGCTCAAGCTCGGGGGGTATTCGCGTGTTGACTTCCGGTTGAGCCCCGAGGGCGACATCTTTTGTCTCGAGGCCAACACGCTTCCCGGGATGACGCGGACGAGCCTCCTGCCCCAGGCCGCCCGGGCGGCGGGGATCGAGTTCCCCGAGCTGTGCGAGCGAATCTGTCGACTGGCCGGCGGGGGGAACTCGGGGAGCGCGCGCGGGGGAATAATAGGCTAGACGCGCAGACGCGCAGACGCACAGGGGTTTATAGATGGTCCCGCAGCGGATGTTCGGTATGACGCCATGGGTGCGGCGGCTGATCGTCGCCAATCTGATCGTCTTTCTGCTGCAGATGACGATCTTCGTGAACCCGTGGTTCGTGGCCACGTTCGGGTTCGCCCCGCTGGACGCGCTGGCGCGGCCCTGGACGTTCGTCACCTACACGTTCATCCACGGCAACTTCCTGCACCTCGCGTTCAACCTGCTGGCGCTGTTCGTGTTCGGGCCCCCCGTGGAAGAGCGGATGGGAGGGGGGGCGTTCCTCGCGTACTACGGCCTGTGCGGCCTGGGGGGCGCCGCCCTGTCGTTCGCGCTGGCGATGACGTTCCAGCAGATCCAGGTCGTGGTGGGCGCGTCGGCGGCCGTGTACGGCGTGATGCTGGCGTTTGCGTGGGCCTGGCCGGATCAGCCCATTTCCGTGTTCCCCTTCCCCGAGCCGATCGCCGCCAAGTGGCTGGTAACGTTCGCGGTGGCGGTCTCGCTCGTGCCCGCGCTCAACCAGGGCGTCGCTTACCTCGCGCACCTGGGTGGCTTCGCGGCCGGTTTCTTATACCTGAAGGTGGCGGACTGGCGCCTGGCGCGCGCGGAGCGCCACCTGCGGCGCGCGACGGAGCCGAGCGTGCTGGTGCACCCCGCCCGGGCGGCGCGCGCCAGTGCCGCCCCCAAACCGCCGCGGGCCGGGCGCGATCCCGCGCAGGCGGAAATCGACCGGGTGCTCGACAAGATCTCGGCGCGGGGGATCGAGAGCCTCACACCGGCGGAGCGGCGCTTTCTGTCCGAGATGAGCCGCAAGATGCGCGGCCGGTCCTGAGAGCCACACTCTGAAAAGTCAAGGCGCCCGTCACACGCCGGCGAGCGGCCGGCGGTGGGCGCCGCGCTTGTCTCCGGCGCGGTCGATTCCCAAATTGGGTCCGGCCGCTCCATGCTCGTCAACCTCGTGCCGGAGTTCCTCGCGGTGCTCGCCGCGCCCGACCCCCCCGCGGCCTATCATGACTATCTCGAGCGGCACGGGCCCGTGCTGCAGAGCTACTGGCGGAACTACGTGCTCGACCCGACCTCGCCGCACGCGGAGCGGGTGATCGCGGCGGTGCTGCGCGCGGAGCGCGCCGATCTCGAGCGGCTGCTCGAGGACGTGGACGTCGCAGCGATCGCGGACGAGGCGCTTGGCCGCTCGCTCGAGCAGTTCGAGGCGGACTGCCCCGTCGACCTCTACCTGATGGTCGGTGTAGGGGCGGCCAACGCGGGGGAGCTGGTGGTGGGAGGGCGCGGCATCGCGTTCGTGTGTCTCGAGCACTTCACCGGCCGGGCCAACCCGCAGACCTGCGGCATGGGGCTCGCGCCGCACCTGTTGCCGCTGTGGATTGCCCATGAGGTGGCGCACGCGGTGCGCTACACCTCGCCCTCGAGCCGCGCCGACCTGCGGCGCCTCGTGGCGGACCTGCGCGGGTACTACGACTACTGGGACACGGGGAGCCGGGCGAGCCTGCGAGAGCTGCTCGTGAACGAGGGGGTTGCGGTGGCGGCGGCGCAGGCGGTCGCGCCCGGGTTCGAGCCGTGGGAGTACTTCGGCTACACGCGGCGCCAGTACCGGCGCATCCGCGAGCTCGACGCCTTTCTGCGGCGCGCGGCGGCGCCGCTGCTCGACGAGTCGGGACTGGGATTGCGGCTGCGCTTCCTGTCGGGGGGGATGAGCGCGGCGGCCCGGATGATGGGCGGCCGCATGCTGCCGGAGCGGTCGGGCTATTACCTCGGCCTGCGGCTGGTGGAGAGCTACCTCGCCGAGCGGGGCATCGCGTCGACGCTGCGCGCCGCGACGGCCGAGCTCCGCAAGGCCGAGGAGCGCGCGCTGGGCATGCAGAGCGCATGAGCCCGCGGCCGAAGGCGGAGCGGCGCCGCAACCGACTGCTGCGCGAGGTGCTGGACGATCTACTCGACCACACGCGCGCCATCGTGCGACGCGTGAAGGTCATGACGCCCGCCGAGCTCGACTACGCGCAAGAGCGCCTCGAATGGCTGGCGGACGAGGTGTGGCGGGTGGCCACGGGCGAGCCGCCGCCGGAATAGGGCGTCACGGCGCCCTTATCGGCACGGTGGGATACGAGATCCCGAGCTGCTTGAGATAGGTCTCATACTTCGCAGGGTCGTAGTAGTACTTCCGCATCTGATCCCGGTACCGCGCCATCTTTTCCGCGTTGAGCCACGTGGCCGGTTGATCGGTCGGGGCCATGAGGGGGCGGTAGTGCGTCGATTTCGTCTGCACGTTCGCGAAGTAATCCTTGGCATCGCTCAACAGCTTGGGCTGCAGCATGAGGTCGAGTAGTGTCATCGCCTGCACCTTGGCGCCGGCGATCACGCCCTTGTGCGCGATCGGCGTCGCCATCGCGATGGCGTCGGCCCAGTTGTGCCCCGGTGTCCCGGGAATATTGGCCGGGTAGTAGAGCGTCACGGACGGCACGGTCCACGTCACGTCCCCGATGTCATCGCTGCCGGTGCCGGTGCTGGCCTTGGCCGCCTCCTCAGGTGAACGCAGCGGCGCCACGGACGTGTGGAGTCCGCTGTCGGACCGGCCCATCATCACCTGCACGGCCCGTGCCAGCGTCTGGTCCTTCTCGTCCCACGGGGGCATCCCCACGCGCACCGCGTTGGCGTGCAACGCCTCGGCGATGGGCTTGTTGAAGTGGGGTCGCCAGGCGGAGCCGATGACCTGCACGGTATCGACCGTGGTGAAGGTGGCCAGGGCGGCGGCGCGCGCGATCTGCTTCGCGTCCTCGAACATCTTCGTCACGCGCTCGGGGTCCCGCTCGCGGAAGTAGAACCAGATGGCGGCGGTGCTCGGCACGACGTTGGGCTGATCACCGCCGTCCGTGATGACGTAGTGCGAGCGCTGCGCCGGCTCCATGTGCTCGCGGTGGTACTCCCACGCGTTGGCGAGGGTCATGACGCCATCGAGCGCGCTCCGGCCGCGCCACGGCGCGCCGGCGGCATGGGCGCTCTGCCCCTTGAACTTGAAGAGCGCCGAGATCAGGGCCAGCGCGGGCTCGTCGCCCCACGAGATGCCGTATTCGTCGCCCACGTGCGCGAAGAGGTTCGCGTCCACGTCGCGGAACACGCCGGCGCGCACCAGGAACGCCTTGCTCCCCAGCTGCTCCTCGGCCACACCCGGCCAGAGCACGATGGTGCCCGGCATGCGCTCGCGCGCCATGATGTCCTTCACGGCGAGCGCGGCGAGGATGTTGAGTGGCACGCCGCTGTTGTGCCCCTCGCCATGTCCCGGGGCGCCCTCGATGATCGGTTCGTGAGACGCGACCCCCGGCTTCTGGCTCGCCTGCGGGATACAGTCGATGTCCGATCCCAGGGCGATCACCGGCTTTCCACTCCCCCAGCGCGCGACCCAGGCCGTGGGGATGCCGGCGACGCCCCGCTCGACGGCGAACCCGTTCCGCTCGAGGATCGCACTCAGGTACTTGGACGTCTCGACCTCCTGCATTCCGAGCTCGCCGAACGAAAAGACCTGGTCGACCATCTGCTGAGCGAAGGTCGCTTTGGCGTCGATGGCCCGCGCGACTTCCGTTTTGAATCGATCGAGCCGCTGGTCCGAGGGCCCCTGCGCCGCGACCAGGCCGCGGAGCAGGAGGAGCGGAATGAGCAGGGGTGCCATAATGCGCGTCATCACGGGTGGTTTTGGGGGCCGGCACGTCGCTGCTCGTAACGATGCGCCGGCCCGAGACCCCACGCCAGGGCTCTCCGCGCGGCCTTGACACCCGCCGGAGCGGCGGGCAGGTTAGCACCCCATCGATACGGTTCAGTAGGAGCTACCCGCAGACGCGGGACGGCGCGGCCCTCTGCACCCCTCTGGCCACGCTGCTCTCAACACCGCATTCGTGACGGCCGGCAGATGAAACTCGTGGACCCCATCCGGATCGGGAGGTAGTTATGGCGGCGGATTTCTTCATCGGCGAGTCTCTGGTAGGCGACGGGAACGAGATCGCCCACATCGACTTGATCATCGGGTCGAAGTCCGGGCACGCAGGACAGGCGTTCGTCAACACGCTGTCGAACAACACCGACGGCTTCACCAAGCTGCTCGCCGTCGTAACCCCCAACCTGCCGGCGAAGCCCGACACCCTCCTCTTCAACAAGGTCACCATGAAGAACGCCACGCAAGCGGTCCAGATGTTCGGGCCGGCGCAGGCGGCGGTGGCCCGGGCGGTGGTGGACAGCGTGTCGTCGGGCATCATCCCGCGGGACAAGGTGGACGACTACTGCATCCTGGTGGGCGTCTTCATTCACTGGGAAGCGAAGAACGACAAGAAGATCTACGACTTCAACTATCGAGCCGTGAAGGAATCGATCGAGCGCGCTCTCAAGGGTCAGCCGAAGATCGACACGGTGATCTCGCAGGCCAAGACGGCGTCGCATCCGTTCGCCGGCGGCGCCGATAAGGGCTGATCGCTCCAGGAGTCGCTCCGGTCGACGTCGAGGGGCGGGCTGCCGCCCCTCGACTGCTTTTCGAGCCCCGCGCCGATTCACAGTGGAGCATGCGTCCTGATGCGTAAGCTGCTGCTGCAGCTCGACAGCTCCCGGCTGCCGAGTGTGTTCGACCGGGTGGTCGCCTACGACGGCGGCGCCGATGAGGTGATGAGCTACGGCGGCGTCGCCGAAGCCGACGTCCGGGACCTGATCCACGGCTGCATCTTCACGCGCGGCCCCAAGGACCTGAAGAACACCGCCGTGTTCGTCGGGGGCGCGGACATCGCCGTGGGCGAGCAGCTGCTCGGCGCGGCGACGAAGGCCATGTTCAAGCCCTTCACGGTGTCCGCGATGCTCGACTCGAACGGTTCGAACACGACCGCGGTCGCCGCAGTGGCAAAGATGGTGAAAGTCGCGGGCGATGTTCGTGGCACGCGCGTCCTCATCGTCGCAGGCACGGGGCCGGTGGGAATCCGGGCCGCCGGGCTGTTCGCCAAGGCCGGTGCGGACGTCTGTATCACGTCGCGCAAGGCCGACGCCGGCGAGCGGGCTCGCGACCTGGTGCTCAAGCGGTTCGGCGGGAAGGTGCGCGCCATCGCGATGCCGGACGCGAGCGAGGCGGTGCGCGCCTGCGAGCGTGCCGAGCTGATCCTCAACGCCGGACCCGCCGGCGTGATGCTCGTCCCGAAACGTGCCTGGGCCAACCGGCCGGGGCTCGAGGTCGTGGCGGACGTGAACGCGGTTCCCCCGCTCGGCATCGAGGGCGTGGATGTGATGGACGACGGCGTGACGAAGGAGGGCGTGGTGTGCTTCGGCGCGCTCGCCATCGGAAACCTCAAGATGAAGGTGCACAAGGCGTGCATCGCGCGCCTGTTCGAGCGCAACGACCTCGTGCTGGACGCCGAGACCATCGCCGACGTCGCGCGGGAGTTGATGGCGCCGCAGCAGTGATCCGATGCCCCGCGTCATCGGTATCGACCCGGGGACGGTGAGCATCGACCTGTGCGGACTCGAGGACGGTCGACTGTTCCTGGACCGCTCCATTCCCACGAGCGACGCGCTGGCCGACCCCGCCCGGTTCGTGAGGCTGCTCGAGGACGCCGGCCCAGTCGATCTCGTCACGGGTCCTTCCGGGTACGGCCTGCCGCTTACCCGCGCGCGCGACGCGACCGACGGCGACCTGCGACTCGCTCTGCTCGGCCCACCCGGGGAAGCCGGCGGCATCGGGGGACTGGGCGCGCTGTTACGCGCCCTGGCGCGCTCCGGCCTGCCGGTGGTGCTCACGCCCGGCGTGCTCCACCTCCCCACTGTGCCCGCGCACCGCAAAGTGAATCGGGTCGACATGGGCACCGCCGACAAAGTATGCGCCGTCGCGCTCGCCGTCGTGGACCAGGCGCGGCGCTTGGGACGCCCGCTCTCGGCCACGTCTTTCGTCCTGCTCGAGCTCGGGGGCGCTTTCACCGCGGCCGTCGCCGTGGCGGGCGGCCGGATCGTGGATGGGGCGGGGGGCTCCGCCGGCGCGCTCGGGCTCCGCGGCGCGGGCGCGCTGGACGGCGAGGTCGCGTTTCTCGCCGGCCGCGTGTCGAAGGACATGCTGTTTCGGGGCGGCGTGGCGACCGTCGCGGGCTGGGAGGAGGGGACCGACCCGGTCGAGCGGTTGGCGCATCCCACCACGCCACGGGAGCGCATCGCGTCGGAGGCACTCATCGAGAGCACCGTGAAGACCGCGGTGGCGCTGGCGCTATCGGTGCCAGGGCCGGCCGAGTTCGTGTTGTCGGGGCGGCTCGCTCACGTCGCGGCCGTGAGTGCGGCGATCCGCCAGCGGCTCGACCCGCTCGCTTCCACTCGCGTGCTCGACGGGTTCGCCGCGGTGGCGAAGCAGGCGGCGCAAGGTGCGGCGCTCCTCGCCGACGGGCTCGCGGGCGGCGCCCAGCGCGAGCTCGTCGAGTTGCTGGCGATTCGCGAGGCGCGGGGCAGCGTGCTCGATCATCTGTACGTGGTGCCGCGCGAGCAGGCCTTGCGCCGGCTGGGCGGGGAACTCGCATGACGCGCGTGCTCATCGCCGGCGTCTCCACCCGAGGGTTCGTGGAATCGGCCGCGCGGGCAGGATACGACGTGCTCGCCGTGGATGGCTTCGGCGACCTGGACCTGCGCGCTCGGGCGCTGTCGGTCGCGGTGGCGCGGAGCGGTGGGCGATTCAGCATCCGCGCTGCCGTCGCCGCCGCGCGCGGTCTGCGGGCGGATGTGGTCTGCTACGTGGGCAATTTCGAAAACCACGCGCGCGCCGTCGGCGCGCTCGCGACCGGGCGTGTCTTGTGGGGCAACCGGCCCGCCGTGCTCGCGGCGGTGCGCGACCCGGTGCGGCTGGCGCGCGCGCTCGCCGCGCGGGGGCTCCCCGCGCCGGCCGTCCGCGTCACGGCGCCGGGCGGCAACGCGGCGAGGGGACGCTGGCTCGTAAAACCGCGGGCATCGGGAGGCGGCGGCGGGGTAGCGCCGTGGCGCGGCGGCGCGCTGCCGCGCGGCAGCTACTTGCAGCAACGGGTCGCGGGCACTCCGGGGTCGATCGTGTTCGCCGCGGACGGACGCCGCGCGGTGCCCCTGGGGGTGTCACACGCCCTCATGGGCGATTCGGCCTTTGGCGCCAGCGGCTTCCGCTACTGCGGCAGCATACTCGTCGCCCCCGCACAGCCCCTGTTTGGGTTCGCCTGCCGCCTCGCGAGCGTCGTCACCGAGGCGTTTGGCCTGGTGGGCGTCAACGGCATCGATTTCGTCGCTCGCGGCGACGTGCCCTACGCCGTGGAGGTGAACCCGCGCTATTGCGCATCGATGGAGCTCGTCGAGCGGGCGCGGGGGATTTCGATCTTCGAGCTGCACGCCCGCGCGTGCGCGGGGGAGCTCACCGACGTGGAGCCTGCCGGGCCGGGCCAGACGGAGCTGCTCGGGAAAGCGATCGTGTACGCCCGGAACGACGTGGTCCCGGAGGGGACGGCGCGATGGCTGGACGTCGACGACGTACGCGACGTGCCCTTGCCGGGCGCGCCCATCGGGCGGGGCCATCCCATCTGCACGGTGTTGGCGCGCGGGCGCACACCGGCCGCGTGTCGTGCGGCGCTCGTCGCCCGGGCGCGTTCGCTGTACCGCTCCCTGGAAGCACGCTCGCAGAGGATTGCGTGACCGCCGCCACCCGGACCGTCGAGCATGTCACTTGCCTCGGCTGCGGCTGCGCCTGCGACGACATCACGGTCGTGGTGCAGCGCGGCCGACTCACCGAGGCGCAGCGGGCGTGCGCGCTGGGCGCCGCGTGGTTCGGGGACGGCCAGGTCCCGGACGCGGTGCGGATCCGTGGCCGTGCAGGGACGCTCGAGCGCGCCCTGGCCGAGGCGACGGCGCTCCTCACCGACGCGAAGCGCCCGCTCGTCTATCTCGCGGGGGACATTTCCTGCGAAGTGCAGCGCGACGCCGTCGCGATCGCCGACCGGCTGAAGGGCGCAATCGACAGCCTGGCCAGCACGGCCGCCCCAGGAGTGCTCGCCGCGCAGCGCCGCGGACGGGCCGGCGCGACGCTCGGCGAGCTGCGCCAGCGCGCCGTGCTCGTGGTGTTCTGGGGCGTCGACCCGGGCGCGCGCTATCCGCGCTACTGCGCGCGCTACGCCGTCGACGCCGTGGGGCTGGCGGCGCCGGGCGGGAGAACGAGCCGCCGGGTGATCGCGGTGGACGTGGGCGAAGCCCGCGGGCCGGCGGACGCGGATGGCCGCGTGGCGATCCCGCCGCACGCCGAGGTCGATGCGCTCGGCGCGATGCGCGCGAGCGTCCAGGGGCGTACGGTGGGGACCGACGCGCCGCTCGAGCCGGCGATCGCCCTGGTCCGCGAGATGACCACGGCACGCTACGTGGCCCTGGTCGCCGATGCGGAGCCGGGCGCGACGCCCGCGGACCCGGACCGCGCCGAGGCCCTCACCGCGCTGGCGCAGGCGCTGAACGGCCCGACGCGTTGTGCCCTTTCGATGCTCCGGGGCGGCGGCAACCGCTCGGGGGCGGATGCGGTGCTCACGTGGCAGACGGGGTTCCCGTTCGCGGTGGACTTCGGACGCGGGTACCCGACGTACCGGCCGCACGCGGGCGCGGCCGAGCGGCTGGCGGGGGGCGAGGTGGACGCGGCGCTCGTGATCGGCGCGCCGGCGACGTTACCCCGTTCCGTCGCGCGGGGGCTCGTCGCCGTCGCCACGGTCGCGATCGGGCCCCGGGCGAGTGCCGCGGATTGGAAACCCGTCGTCGCGGTGGACACGGGCGTGGCGGGCATCCACGAGGGCGGTACCGCGTTCCGCATGGACGACGTGCCGTTGCCGCTGCGGCCGGCATTGGACGGGGAAGACGTGCGCAGCGCGGCGGCCACCGTACGCGCCCTGCGGGAGCGGCTGGAGGCCGGCGCGTGACGACACCCGAGCGGCTGCGGCTCACGAGTGGGACGGTGTACGATCCCGCGAACGGCGTGGACGGCGTGGTGCGAGACGTGTGCATCGAGGCTGGCCGCATCGTGGCGGAGTTGCCGGCGGGCGCGCCGCGCCTCGACGTCCGTGGGATGGTGGTGATGCCCGGCGGCGTCGACATCCACGCGCACGTCGCCGGGTCGAGCGTGACTCATGCCAGGCGCCTGCTAGCGGAGGAGCACGCCGCCGATCCCGTGCCTGCACCGCGACTGGCGGACGGCCCGTCGCCTCGCGCCGGCTCGGGCGGAACCGTGCCGAGCACGTTCGCCACGGGGTATCGCTACGCGGGACTCGGCTATACCACCGTGATGGAAGCGGCGGTCGCGCCGCTTGCCGCGCGGCAGGCGCACGCCGAGCTCGACGACACGCCGCTCATCGACTCGGGCTTCTACGTGCTGCTCGGCAACGACGACTATCTGTTGCGCCAGCTCGCGGCGCGGGAGACGGCGCGGGCGCGCGATTACGCCGGCTGGTTACTGGGCGTCACCCGCGCCTATGCGATCAAGATCGTGAACCCGGGCGGCGTGGCGGCATGGAAGGGCGGTGGCGCGGACGGCAGCCGCAACGTCAGCGGGCTGGACGAGGCCGTGGGGTCGAGCGCGGTCACGCCCCGGAAGATCCTCGAGACCCTCGCGGGAGCCGCGCAGGCGCTCGCGCTCCCTCACCCAGTCCACATTCACTGCAACAACCTGGGCCAGCCCGGCAACGCGGCGACCACGCTCGAATCCATGCGGGCGCTCGCGGGTCGGCGCGCGCACTTCACCCATCTCCAGTTTCACAGCTACGGTGGTGAACGGGGGAAGCCGTGGAAGTCGCGCGCGAACGACGTGATCGAGTACGTGAACGGCCACCCCGAGGTGAGCGTCGACGTGGGCCAGGTGATGTTCGGGCCCGCCACGACCGTGACGGCCGACGGCCCGGTCGAGCACCTGCTGTACGCCAGCAGCGGCCGGAAGTGGGTGAACGTGGACATCGAGCTCGAGACGGGGTGCGGCATCGTCCCCTATTCCTACAGGGAGAAGGCCGCCGTGGCGGCGCTGCAGTGGGCGGTGGGGCTCGAGCTGTTTCTGCTGGCCAAGGACCCCTGGCGCGTGGTGCTTTCGACCGACCATCCCAACGGCGGCACGTTCCTCCAGTATCCGGAGCTGATCCGACTCCTGATGGACCGCGCCTACCGCGACGAGCGGCTCAAGGCCGTGAACCAGAAGCTGTTGACCGGGAGCGCCCTGCTGGACGGGTTGGCCCGAGAATACACGCTGGGTGAGATCGCGATCGTCACCCGCGCGGGCCCGGCGCGGCTGCTCGGGCTCCCGCAAAAGGGCCATCTCGCACCGGGCGCGGACGCCGACGTGACCGTGTACGCGCCGGACGCCGACCGCGCGAAGATGTTCGCCGCGCCCCGCTATGTGATCAAGGGCGGGACCCTCGTGGTCGAGGAAGGTCAGCTGCGCCGCGCGCCCGCGGGCGCGCGGCTGGCGGTACGCCCCGACTACGACCCGGCCGTGAAATCGGACGTGAAACAGTTCTTCGACGACTACGCGAGCGTGGCGTTCGAGAATTACGGGGCGGAGCCGTGAAGATCAACGGCGTCGCGATCGAGGACACCTTCGCCGAGGCGTTCACGATGCGGGTGGCTCGCCTGGTAATCACGGGGCGTACCATGGGGTGGGCCAGAGAAGCCGCCGTCAAGCTGACGGGCTTCGCCACGTCGGTAATCGGGTGCAAGTGCGAGGCGGGCATCGAGCGTGAGCTCTCGGACACCGAGACGCCCGACGGGCGGCCCGGGGTCAGCGTGCTGTTTCTCACGATGGACAAGGCGAGCCTCCCCGAGCAGCTGATCGTGCGCGTCGGTCAAACCGTGCTCACCTGCGCCACGACGGCGTGCTTCGACGGCCTGCCCGATGCACCCGATCGGTTGCCCGTCGGAAAGGCGCTGCGCGTGTTCGGCGACGGCTTCCAAGCGAGCAAGCTCATCGGCGGCAAGCGTTACTGGCGCATCCCCGTGATGGAGGGGGAGTTCCTGATCGAAGAGACGTTCGGGATGCTGAAGGGCGTGGGGGGCGGGAATTTCCTGATCCTCGCGCGAGACGCGGAGGCCGCGCTGGCCGCCGCCGAGGCCGCCGTCGCCGCCATGACCGGCGTTCCGGGCGTGATCCTGCCGTTCCCGGGCGGGGTGGTGCGGAGCGGGAGCAAGGTGGGGTCGAAGCGCTACAGCAACATGATCGCCACGACGAACGACGCATTCGCCCCTACGCTGAAAGCCGTCACACAGTCGCAGCTCCCGGAGGTTGTGAACGGCGTGCTCGAGATCGTGTTGGACGGCATCGACGGACCGTCGATCGAGGCGGCGATGCGAGCCGGGATTCGCGCCGCGTGCCGGCCCGGCGTGCACACGATTACGGCGGGGAATTACGGCGGGAAGCTCGGGCCCCATCACTTTTACTTGCGAAAGATTCTGGGATGAGCGACGCCGTGACGCTCTCCCTAACGACACCGCCCGAGCACGCGCTCGTCGCCGACTGTATCAGGGCGGACCGATTGGCGGCGCTCGGGGAGAAGGAGATCGGTGAGCTCCCCGTGCTGCACGGCGGTCGTGCGGCCCACGTGGGCGACTTCTTTCGGGTCACGGGTGGGCGCTCCGGCACGGTCCGGCTCGAAGGCGACCTGTCGCGAGCGGAGGGGATCGGCGCGCGGATGGCGGGCGGTGAGCTGGTGATCGAGGGCCATGGCGGCCGTGATCTGGGCGTGGCGATGTCGGGAGGACGGATCGACGTGCACGGCGACGCCGGCGAGAACACCGGAGGCGCCCTGCCGGGAGCCGGACGGGGCATGACGGGCGGCGAGATCGTGATTCGTGGCAGCGTCGGCGATGAGGCGGGCGCGCGGATGCGGCGGGGGCTGATCGTCGTGACGGGGGATGGGGGACAGGGGACGGGTAAAGGCATGATCGCGGGCACCGTCGTGCTGTTCGGGAAGGCGGGCCCGGGCACAGGGCGGTTTCTCAAACGAGGGTCGATCGTCGCGCTGGGCGAGGTCGAGCGGCCAGCCACGTTCCGGTACGCCTGCACGTACCACCCCCTCCATGTCGCGCTGCTGCTGCGCTACGTGGGAGTCCGCTGCCGGGTCGACGTGACCCCCGCGCAGGTCGCGGGACGCTACGAGCGCTACTCGGGCGATCTGGCGGAGCTGGGAAGAGGAGAGCTGCTGCGATGGGTGGGAGGGGGGGCGTGAGCGAGGCCGGACTGGGCCTGAACGAGCGGGCGTGGCGCATCGCCGACGCCATGCTGGCGAACGCCGCCGAGCTGCGCGTCACCACGCGCACGCTCGCGGGGGGCGCGCGCGTGATCGACGCCGGCATCGACACACCGGGGGGCTACGGCGCGGGCCGGGCGCTGGCCGAGATCTGCATGGGCGGGCTCGGCGACATCGCATACCCGCCGGTCACTTTGGGCGGCGACACCTGGCCCGGTGTGCGCGTGTGGACCGATCACCCCGCGGTCAGCTGTATGGCGTCGCAGTACGCCGGCTGGGCGATCCAGGTGGGAAAGTATTTCGCCATGGGATCGGGGCCGCTGCGGGCGCATGCCCGGGTCGAGAAGGAGCTGTTCGGGAAGCTGCGGTATGCGGAGACGGCGGCTCGGGGCGTGCTGGTGCTCGAGACGCGCGTCGCGCCGACGGACGCGGTCGCGACCTGGGTGGCGGAAAAGGCGCGCCTCACGCCGAGCCAGCTCACGTTCGTGGTGGCGCCCACGGCGAGCCTCGCCGGCGGCGTCCAGATCGCCGCCCGCATCCTGGAGACGGGGCTGCACAAGATGGACACGCTCGGCTTCGACGTGACGAAGATCGTGAGCGGCGTCGGCACGGCGCCGCTGGCGCCGGTAGCCAAGAACGACCTGCGTGCGATCGGCCGCACCAACGACTGCATCTTATATGGCGGCCAGGCGCGCTACACCGTCAACGCGGACGACGCGGAGCTGGCGGAGCTCGCGCCAAAGGTTCCTGCTGCGGCGTCGCGGGACTACGGCACACCATTCTACGACATCTTCAAGCGCTATGACAACGACTTCTACAAGATCGATCCGCTGCTCTTCAGCCCCGCCGAGGTGTGGCTGACGAGCAGCGCCAGCGGGAAGACGTACCACGCGGGCCACGTGAACCCCGACGTGTTGCGCGCATCGTTACTCGAAACGTGAACCTCAATCAGGAGCTCGACATGCCGCGTCCGTCGCAGAACCTCGCCGTGCTTGCCGCTCTCGCCCTCGCGACCGCGTGCTCCAGGCCCGAGCCGCAACGACCGGCACGGACGGCCGCGCCCGCTGGAGTGCAGTGGGCCGTGATCGTGCTGTACAACCAGCCGAAGGACACGGCGGCGTTCGAGAAGTATTACGCGGAGAAGCACGGGCCGCTCGTCGCGTCGCATGCGCAGGAGATCGGGTTCACACGCGCCGACTTCGTGCGGTTCGCGCCCACGCCCGACGGCAAACCGGCGCCGGTCTACCGGGAAGCAGATCTGCGTTGGGACTCGAAGGAGGCGAGGGACAAGGGTATGGCCACCGCAGGGTTCAAGGCGGTCGCCGGCGACATCCCGAACTTCGCCACCGGCGGCGTTACGGTGCTGCTGGGGCAGAAGACCAACTGACGGCGGTGCGCGTCGCGATCCTCTCGGCGCGGCAGGGGTGGCATACCGACCAGCTGTGCCGCGCGCTCGCCGAGCGGGGGCACGAAGGGCGGGTGCTGCCCTACGAGACCCTGGTGGCGCACCTGGGAGGGGGAGGCTCGGCACCCGCCATGACCGCGGGCGACGAGGATCTCGGCGCCTGTGCCGCGGTGCTGGCGCGCATCATTCCCGCGGGCTCGCTCGAGCAGATCGTCTTCCGGGTGGACGCGCTCCACACCCTGGAAGAGCGCGGCATCCCGGTCGTCAATCCCGCGCGCACCATCGAGCGCACGGTGGACAAGCTGTGGACCACGGCGCTGCTGGAGCAGGCGGGACTACGCGTGCCCGAAACGGTGGTGTGCGAGGGCACGGACGCGGCGCTGGCGGCGTTCCGCGCGCTGGGCGACGTGATCGTGAAGCCGCTGTTCGGCTCAATGGGGCTCGGGATGGTGCGGGTGACCGACGAAGATATGGCGTTCCGCGTGTTTCGCACGCTGGAAACGCTGCGCGGCGTATATTATGTCCAGCGGACGATCGATCACGGCGGCTGCGACGTGCGGGCCTTCGTGGTGGGGAGCCGCGTGATCGGCGCGATCGAGCGCAGCGCGCCGGGCTGGAAGACCAATCTCGCGCGCGGCGGGCACGCGCGGCCTGTGACGCTCGAGCCCGAGCAAACGGAGCTGGCCCTCGCCGCGGCCCGCGCGGTGGGGGCGGACTATGCGGGCGTCGATCTGCTGCCCGCGCGCGACGGCACCGTGTACGTCGTGGAGGTGAACGGGATTCCCGGATGGCGCGGCCTGCAGGAGGCGACGTCGCACGACGTCGCCGCGGCGATCGTCGAGTTGCTCGTCGGACGCGTGGCACGGCGGTGAGCGGCACGTCGGGGGCGGCCCAGGTGGCCGCCGCCGCGCAGCTCGCCTGCCTGCTCGAGGTGAGCGCCCCCAAACCCGGGAACGTCTCCCCGTTCGCGGGGTTCCGGGACGCGAGCTACGAGGATTTTCTCGCGAGCGCCGCGGCCATCGGACCCGCCCTCACCGCCGCCGGAGAGCGGCCGCTCGGCGCCACCATCCGCGCCGCCGTCGAAGCCACGGCCCGCTGGGTGCCGTCCAACACGAATTTGGGTCTGGTCCTGCTGCTCGCCCCGCTCGCCCGCGCGGCGCTCACGCCCGGCGGCGCGTCGCTGCGCGACCGCCTCGCCGCCACCCTCGCGGCGACCACGGTGGCGGACGCGCGCGACACCTATGCTGCGATCCGCCTGGGCGCGCCGGGGGGATTGGGCCGGGCGCCAGACCAGGACGTCGCCGGCACGCCCACCGCGACGCTGCGCGACGTGATGGCCATGGCGGTCGAGCGCGACGCGATCGCCCGCGAATACGCGAGCGACTTCCGGACCACGTTCGAGCTGGGCGCTCCGGCCCTCCGGGCCGCGCTCGCCGACCGCCTCCCCTGGCGGGACGCGGTCGTCGAGACGTACCTGACGCTCCTCGCCGCCGCGCCCGATACCCACATCGCCCGCAAGCTCGGACTGCCGGCTGCGGTCACCGTGCAGCAGCGGGGACGCAGCGTGCTCGACGCCGGGGGCGTGCGCACGGCCCCGGGACGGGAGGCGATTGCCGCCCTCGACGGCGAGCTGCGGGACGAAGCCAACACGTTGAATCCCGGCGCCACGGCGGACCTGACCGGCGCCGCGATCTACCTGGTGCTGCTCGAAGGGGGCTGGCGTGCCCGCCCATAAGAACTTCAAGGTCGCCGTCACGAAGGACAACCTCGTCTTCGCCTCGGCCCATTTCATCACCTTCCCCGGACACCGCTGCGAACGGCTGCACGGCCACAACTACCGCACCCGCGTCGTGGTGGAGGGCGGACTGAACCGCGAAGCACACTACGTGGTCGACTTCGCCGAGCTGAAGCAGCTCATGAAGCGGCTCACCGACGAGATCGATCACAAGGTGCTGCTCCCGCTCCAGAACTCGAAGATCCAAGTGCGCGAAGAAGGCGACACCGTGAGCGTGACCGTCATGGGCCGACCGCGCTACGTGTTTCCGCGCGACGACTGCGCCCTCCTACCCGTGCCGAACACCACCGTAGAGATGTTGGCGCAATACCTCGCGGGCCGGGTGCGCCAGGAGCTCACCGCGTCGGACGGGGTCGAGCTCACCGCGGTGGAAGTGGAGGTGGAGGAGACCAGCGGGCAGTCGGCGAGCTACCGCGAGTCACTGGTGTGACCACGGCGTGCGGCCTCGAGGTCGGCCCGCCCGAGGCGACCATCGTGCAGCGCCGTCGCGACGAGGACGCCGTCGAGCCCGAGGTCCGCGAGCCGCTCGATCTCCCGCGCACTCGCCACCCCGCCGCCCGCAAAGAGGTGAACGGTCGGGTGCTCGCGCCGCAGCGTCTCCACCAGGCGGGAGTCCACCCCCCGCCCGCTCCCCACGCGAGCGACGTCGAGGACCAGCAGGCTCGTGGCGCCCGCGAGCACCGCGGCGCGCGCCAGCTCGACAAACGTGCCGTGATGTCGAGCTCCGGCGCGCACCATGGGCACGCCGTCCCGCAGATCGAGCGAGAACACGACGTGCTCCGCGCCGACGGCACGGGCCACGGTGGCGAGGGCCTCGAACGACGGCAGCGTTTCCAGGCCGACGATGACCTGCGCGGCGCCCGCGGCGCGTACGTCACGCGCGCGCCCCGCGTCGGCGACGCCCGCGTCCACGAGCAGCGAGGAGCCGAGTCCCGCGATCTGTCGCAACAGGCCGCTCTGGACAGGGCCGCCTCCGATGGCGTCGAGATCGGCGACGTAGCAGTCAGTCAAACCCAAGGCGTCCCGATAGACCCGCGCCAGTGCGACGGCGTCGCCCGCCCCGGTCTCGGAGCCGGCCAGCACCGATCGGACGGGTGCGTAGCTCTCGCGCCGGCCGCCGCGCGCCAGCACCGCGCTACCCCGAGCGAGATCGATCACCGGGATCACGCGCAATGAACGCGGTCCTCGGCTGGGACATCGGCGGAGTGAACACCAAGGGCGCGCGCGTGGCACAGGCGCGCGTGGTCGCCACAGGAGCGGTGCCTTACGAGCTGCAACGGGATCCCGCAGCGCTCACGCCGTTGCTGCGGCGCCTGGCCTGCGACATCGGCGCCACGCCGGGCGACGCGCACGCCGTCACGATGACGGCCGAGCTGTCGCAGCTGTTCCGCACCAAGCGGGAGGGTGTAGGGTTTGTGCTCGACGCCGTGGCCGCGGCCTTCGTGGAGGAGTGCGTGCGGGTGTGGACGGTGGATGCGCGCTGGCTCACGCTCGCCCAGGCGCGGCGCGAGCCGCACGCGGTCGCCGCGGCGAACTGGTCCGCGACCGCGCACCTCGTGGCGCGCCTGGTTCCCGATTGCGTGCTCATCGACGTGGGCTCGACCACGACGGACATCGTTCCCATCGCGGGCGGCGTGCCGCGGGCCGCGGGCGTGAATGACACCGAACGCCTGCGCGAGGGTGAGCTGGTCTACACGGGAGCGCTGCGCACGCCCACCGAGGCGATCGCGGCGACCGTGCCGGTCTGCGATCGCCCGACCGGCGTCTCGGCCGAAGGCTTTGCGCTCGCCGGCGATGTCCATCTGTGGCGCGGCGAACTGGCCCCGGAGGATTACTCGGTTCCCACGCCCGACGGTCGTCCCGCCACGCGCGCCTTCGCCGGCGAGCGGCTCATGCGCGTGGTGTGCGCCGATCGCGAGATGCTCGATGACGATGGCGTCGACGCCATCGCGGACGCGCTGTGGGACGCTCAGGCGACCCGGTTGCGGGACGCCGTGCTGCGGGCGTGCGTCCGCTGGCCGGGGCTCAGGCACGCGGTCGTCACCGGGCTGGGAGCGTTTCTCGCGGCCGAGGCCGCGCGCCGCGCCGGGCTTCAGGTGATCCATTTGGCGGACCGGCTCGGCCCCGCGGCGCGCCACGCCCCCGCCGCGGCCGTGGCGCTGCTGTTTCCCTCGTGAGGGGCACTCCGTCGGCGGTGCATACCGTCCTCAAAATCGGCGGGGGCCTGCTCGGCAAGGCGGGTGCCTTCGAGCTCACCATCGAGGCGGTCACCGCCTTCCGGCGGGGCCGGCGCCTGGTCGTCGTCCCGGGTGGCGGGCCGTTCGCCGAGGCCGTACGACAGATGTTCAAGCGCGCGAAGATCGGCGAGGATGCGGCGCACTGGATGGCGGTGCTGGGGATGGATCAATACGCCCATGCCCTGGCCGCGCGCATCCCGGACGCCGTGCTGGTCGACGGCGCGGGCGGCGTCGCCGCGGCGCTGCAGGCAGGTCGACTGCCGGTGCTCGCGCCCTATCGCTGGCTTCGCGCGGACGATCCGCTGCCGCACTCGTGGGACGTCACGAGCGACAGCATCGCCGCCTGGTTCGCCGGAGCGTTGGGCGCACGTCGCATCGTCCTCATCAAGCCCGCGGACGGAGAACACAAGAAGCTCGTCGACTCGCATTTCCTCCGCGCGCTCCCGTCTGGCGTAGAGCACCTCATCGTGACGGCGGACGATCTGGGCCAGCTCGACGTGGCGTTACGCGAGGACCCCGAGCGGGAGCGTAGGGGGGGGCGCCGCGCGGACCAGGCGCTGTAGGGCCGCGACCCGCGCCTGAGACACGCGGCCCTTCCGGCCCCCGACGCATGCGGCGCCCCGCACGCCGACGAGCTCGGCACCGACCGCACGCACAGTGGCGAAGTCCGCTCCCGACAGACTTCCGGCCAGCGCCGCGAACAACCCCGCCGCGCGCACGGCGGCGACCCACGCCGCCACCGCGTCGGGCGACACCAGGGCGAACAGGGGAGCGTCCTTCCAGGCCGTATCGAGCAACAGTCCGGTGGCTCCCGTCTCCACTGCCACCGCCAGCAGCCGGTCCGGCGCGAGGCTCGTGGCCCGGCGCCAGTCCGCGTATGCCACGAGGACGAGAGCCGTCGCCGCCCCAGCGTTCCGCCGGGCGGCGCGCGCCAGGCGCTGCGCCCGGGCCGCGCTCGTCACACCGCCAAAGCCAAGCTTCACGAAGGCTGCGCCCGCCGCAGCGGCCGCCGCGGCTGCCACCGTCCCCTCGTCCCGGGCGTCGCCGAGCGCCGCGCTTACGGGTCGCGCGGCGCCCACCGCACGGCGGATCGCCGCGAGCCGCTCCGCCGACACGGCGCCCAGCGCCCCGCACGCCGGGTCCTTTGCGTCGATCACATCCGCACCACCCGCGAGCGCGGCACACGCTTCGACGGGCCCTCGGACGCTCACCAACAGACGCATTTCCGCGCGCTCCCTTGTGGCTATCGTGAAACCGCCGGTAGGTTAGGCTTCCGGAGACGCGATGTCAAAACGCCAAACGGATGACGTGCTGCGGGCGGCGCCCGGCGGCCAGGACGCGGCCGCCCAGACGTTCTCGCTGGGCGGCAGGGTGGCGCTGGTCACGGGCGCGTCGAGCGGCATCGGACGCGCCATTGCGCTGGCGTACGCCGCGGCAGGTGCCGATGTGGTGCTGACCTACCGTGGCAACCGCCGCGGCGCCGAGGAGACCGCGGAGCAGGCGCGCGCGGCCGGGCGGCGGGCGGAGCCGCTGCAGGCGGACATCGCCGAGGGTCGGGATGTCGACGCGCTGGCGGACGCGGTCCGCCGGGCGTTTGGACGGGTGGACGTGTGGGTGAACAACGCGGGCGCCGATATTCTCACCGGTGAGGCGGCGCGCCTTTCCTGGGCCGAAAAGCTCGACCGGCTGCTCGCGGTCGACTTGCGGGGCACGGTGCTCGCGTCGTGGAAGGCGGTCGAGTTGATGCGCCCGCAGCCCTCCGGCGGCGTCGTCCTGAACATGTCCTGGGACCACGTGCTGGCCGGCGGGATGAAGGGCGAGTATGCGCAGGTGTTCTGCGCCGCGAAGGGGGGCGTGTACTCGTTCAGCCGCGCGCTCGCCCAGGCGGTCGCGCCGCACATCCGCGTCAACGTGCTGGGCCCCGGCTGGATCGAGACCGCCTACGGCAGCGCGCTGGATGAGAGCGTCAAACAGCGCATCACCAAGTCGATCCCGCTGGGCCGCTGGGGCACGCCGGAGGACATTGCCTACGCGGCCGTGTACCTCGCGTCCGACGCGGCGCGCTATGTGACCGGCCAGATGTTAGCGGTCAACGGCGGGAGCGTCGTCTAGCCTCCGGACCAAGGAGCCGCCATGGCAGCGAAAGAGCCCACGTATTCCGACGCCCAAATCGAAGCCAAGCTCAAGGACTTTCCCGGCTGGTGGTACGAGGACGGCTGGATCCGCCGCAACTACAAGACGGACGGCTGGCCCACGACGCTCATGCTCGTGAATGCCATCGCGTACGTCGCCGAGGCGGCGTACCATCACCCCGATCTGTCGGTCACCTGGGGACGCGTGATCGTGAAGCTCCAGAACCACGCGGCGGGAGGGATCACCGACAAGGACTTCGAGCTGGCGCGCAAGATCGAAGAGACGGTGCTGTGGCGCCCCAAGGGCGGCGCCCTCGAAGGGACGCCCAACAAATTCGTGCGCGCGGGCGATCCGCGGTGACGGCGGCGCCGCGCGCCCCGCGCCGCGTCCTGTTCGTCACCGGGAAGCTCGCGGAGCCCGCGCTGCGCCGCGTGGTCGCCGGAATGGCGCCCGCGTTCGCCTGGGACGTGGCGGTCATGCGCATCACGGTGGCCGCACTCATGACCACACCGTGGATCGCGCGCTTCCTCGAGGCCCCCCCTTTCCCCGACACGGACCTCGTTCTGATCCCCGGCCTGTGCGAGGGCGATCCGGCCGTGGTCGCGCAGAAGCTCGGTGTGCCGGTGGAGAAGGGCCCCAAGGACCTGCGGCAGATCCCCGAGTACTTCGGGCGCGCCGCGGCGACACGCGACTACGGGGCGTACGACATCGAGATCGTCGCCGAGGTGAACAACGCGCCGCGGCTCGCGCGGGAAGCGATCCGCCTCGAGGCGGAGCATTACCGCGTAAGCGGCGCCGATCTGATCGACATCGGCTGCACCCCCGGGCGCGCATTTCCCGACCTGGCCGCCGTGATTGGCGACCTGGTCGCGGCCGGGATGCGGGTGAGCATCGACTCGCTCGACCCCGGCGAGATCGGTACCGCCGTGCAGGCCGGAGCCGAGCTCGTGTTGAGCGTGAACGGCTCCAACATCGAGGTCGCGCGCGACTTCGCCGGCACGAAGACGCGCGTGGTGGTGATTCCCGATACTGGCGGCGGACCCGAGAGCCTGGAGTCGAGTGTCGCGACTCTCGAGCGCTGGGGCGTGTCGTACCTGATCGACCCCATCATCGAGCCGATCGGGTTCGGGTTCATGCGCTCGCTCGAGCGCTACACCGAGGCGCGGCGACGCTACCCCCAGGCGCCGTTGTTCATGGGCATCGGGAACATCACGGAGCTCACCGCCGCCGACACGACCGGCGTGCACGCCTTGCTGCTGGCGATTTGTCAGGAGCTCGGCGTACGCGCGGTGCTCACGACCGAGGTCATTGCGTGGGCCCGCGGCGCCGTGCGGGAGATCGACGTCGCCAGGCGACTGATGTACCACGCCGTCACGCAGCACACGCTCCCCAAGGGGGTGGACGATCGGCTGGTCACAGTGAAGGATCCGCAGGTGCTCGCCTACAGCGAGGCGGAGCTGCGCGAGCTGCAGCGCGGCGTCACGGATCCGAATTTCCGCATTTTCACGGACCGCGACGCGATCACCGTGTTCAACAGCGAGAAGTTCGTGCGTGGCACGAACATTCACGAGATCTTCGCCCAACTCGACGTGGACGAGCCGACGCATGCCTTCTACCTGGGTCGCGAGCTCGCGAAGGCGAAGCTCGCCGTCAGCCTCGGCAAGACGTATCGGCAGGAGGGCGCGCTGCAATGGGGGTACCTCACGCCCCCGGACGACCGCGGCCCCGACCACGTGCAGCTGACGCAACGCTCGACGCGCTCGCGCGGCCGGGGCAGGCCCCGCACCAAAAGCCGCCGGTGAGCGACGCGGCACCGCTGGTCGCAGAGCTCACCCCCGCTCCCGATCCCCTCGACTGCTGCGCGCGCCTCGCCGGCCTGCCCTACGTCGTGTTCCTGGACAGCGCGAGCGACCCCGATCACCTCGGGCGCCACTCCTTCCTCACCGCCGACCCGTTCACGGCCGTGCGGGCCAAGGGTCTGCTCACACAGCAACTCGTGGACGGAGACTGGATCCGGATCGACGCGGATCCGCTCGCGCACCTGCGGGCACTGCTCGCCCCGCACGGCCGGCCGGCCGTGGCGGAGGTCCCTCCGTTCCAGGGCGGCGCGGCCGGATACGTGGGCTACGACTGGGGCACGGCGCTCGAGCGGGTGCCGCGCGCGCGTTACGACGATCTGGCCGTGCCCGACCTGCTGCTCGGTCTGTACGACTGGGTGATCGCCTGGGATCACCAGACCGGCAGGGCGTGGTTGATTTCGACCGGGATGCCGGAGCGGGGCGCTCCGGCGGCGCGGCGTGCGGCGGCGCGTCTGGCATTCGTGAAGGAGCGGGTGGCCGTTGGGCCGAACGGGCGGGGTCTCCCGGAGCGACTGCGTCGTTTTGTCGCGGAGGGAGACCCCGCCCGCTCGGCCCCTTCCCATCCTGTCCCCGACATCCCCGGCGTCCGCTCCAATTTCACGCGCGCGGGCTACTTCGACGCCGTTGCCCGCGTCATCGAGTACATCCGCGCGGGCGACGTCTTCCAGGCGAACCTGTCGCAGCGGCTTGAGGCCCCACTCGTCGACACGCCACTCGCCCTGTACCAGCGCCTGCGCCGCCGCAACCCGGCCCCGTTCGCCGCGCTGCTCGATTTCGGGAACGTGGTCGTCGCGAGCTCGTCGCCGGAGCGCTTCCTCCGCGTGCAGCCGGACGGCCGAGTGGAAACGCGCCCCATCAAAGGCACGCGGCCCCGCGGGGTGGGCCCGGAGCACGACGCGGCCCTCGCGCTCGCCCTCGCCGAGAGCGCAAAGGACCGGGCGGAGAACGTGATGATCGTCGACCTGTTGCGGAACGATCTGTCGCGGGTGTGCCGGCCCGGCACCGTGCGGGTCCCCGAGCTGTTTGCGCTCGAGCATTATGCCACCGTGCACCACCTCGTGTCGACGGTCGTGGGCGACCTCGCGCCCGGGCACGATGCCGTGGATCTGCTGCGCGCTGCGTTTCCCGGCGGCTCGATCACCGGCGCCCCGAAAGTCCGGGCGATGCAGATCATCGCGGAGCTCGAGCCGACGGCGCGGGGCGTGTACTGCGGCGCGATCGGCTACCTCAGCACGAGCGGTGCGCTGGACTCGAGCATCGTGATCCGGACCTATCTGGTGCGGGGGCACGACGTGTATTTTCAGGTCGGCGGCGGCATCGTCGCCGATTCCGATCCCGAGCAGGAGTACCGAGAAACGCTGGACAAGGCGCGGGGCCTGATCGCCGCATTGCTACCATGATCCCGAACACACGCTCGAGCCTCGCGCGCTTCGCGGCGCTGCTGTGCGCGCTCGCTGCAGCCCCTGCCTCCGCACAACAGCTAGCCGGGGACACGGCCGAACTCGACGCGATCTTCGACGGCACGACGCTGCAAGGCTGGGACGGCGACCCCGCATTCTGGCGGGTCGAGCACGGGGCGATCGTCGGCGAAACACGCGCCGACCGGCCGCTCACGGCGAACACGTTCCTCGTTTGGCACGGCGGCACGACACGCGACTTCGTCGTGACGCTCGAATACCGCATGGATACCCGCAACCCCGCCGGCAACAGCGGCGTCCAGTTCCGCAGCTCGCTGTTGCCCGAGGTGGGCCGCTGGGTCATGAAGGGCTATCAGGCGGACATCGACGCGGCCGACGCCTACACGGGCCAGATCTACGAAGAGCGGGGGCGCGGGTTTCTCGCGCGACCGGGCCAAGTCGCGCGCGTCGCCCCGGATGGCCAGGTACACGGGCTCGGATCGGTGGGCACGCCCGACATGGTGAAGGCGCTCATCAAGAAGGGAGATTGGAACGACGTGCGGGTCGTCGCGCGCGGCAACGTCATCCTGGAGCTCGTCAACGGCCACGTGACCAGCCTGCTGGTGGACGACGACGAGCGACGGGCCAGGGACGGCCTGCTGGGCCTGCAGCTGCACGCCGGCCCGCCCATGAAGATCGAGTTCCGGAACATCCGCCTCAGGGATCTGGATGCCGGGACGACGCTCGCGCACACGGACTGGCTGACGGACGGCGGCAACCCGCAGCGCACCGCCTGGCAGGGGGCTGAGACCCTGCTCTCGACCCGCAGCGCCAAAGACATCCGGTTGCTGTGGAAGATCATGCTCGACAACGTACCGCGCGAGATGCATTCGCTCCTGCCCGCGCTCGTCGTTGGTCGAGTGGACACGCGCGAGGGGCCGAAGGAGATCGTCATCGTCACCGGTGTGTCCGATAACCTGTACGCCATCGACGCCGGTCGCGGCGTGCTGCTCTGGAAGAAGCGCTTCGACCACGCGGGCGTAGGCGACACCACGCCTCACAGCGGTCTCATGTGCCCCGGCGGCATCACCGCCACACCGGTGATCGGTCGCACCGCGGTGGCGGGCCGATACACCATCTACGCCGTGTCGTGGGACGGGATGCTCCACCAGGTGAACGTCGCCGACGGCGAAGATGTGGCGCCGCCGGCCAAATTCATGCCCCCCAACGGGAAGCCGTATGCGTTGAACCTCTGGAAAAACGTCGTCTATACCCACACCGCCCAAGGCTGCGGCGGTCATCCGAACGTGGCCTATGCCTACGACCTCGCCACCGGCAAGGTCGGCAGTTGGGGACCGGCAGGCGGCGGCATGTGGGGCCGCACGGGACCCGCCATCAGCTCGAAGGGCGTGATGTACACCGGCACGGGTGACGGGCCGTGGGATCCCGAGCGCGGGATCTACGGGAACGGGATCGTCGGCATTCAGCAGAATCCGAGCACCAAGGCGCTCGAGCTGGTGGACTACTTCGCGCCGGCGAACGCCGAATGGCTGTTCAAGCGCGACCTCGACATGCAGGTGACGCCCGCGATCTTTGACTACAAGGGCCGCGAACTCATGGTCTCGGCCGGCAAGGAGTGCCGCGTGTACTTGATGGATACGGAGTCCATCGGCGGTGACGATCATCGCACGCCGCTGTACCGCACGCCGCAGTTGTGCAACGAAGGCCTCAATTTCGCCTCGGCGGGCATCTGGGGAGCGATGGCGAGCTGGGTGGACGCGAACGGCACACGTTGGGTCTTGGCGCCGTTTTGGGGACCCAAGCACTCGCTCTTCAAAGCCCCGGTGGAGCACGGCGAAGTCCGGGAAGGCGCGATCGCCGCGTTCAAACTGGAAGAGCGGGACGGCGGCCTCCAGCTCACGCCGGCCTGGATCTCTCGCGACATGAACCGTGCCGAGCCTCCGGTCGTCGCCAACGGGGTCGTGTTCGCGTACGGCAGCGGCGAGAGCACCACGCAGGCGACGCCGGAGCTGGGCCTCCGGGCCAACTCGGCCGAGTTTCGCATCAAGAATTCCACCCACGCCGTCCTGTACGCGCTCGACGGTCAGACGGGCGAAGAGCTGTGGTCTTCCGGCACGCAGATCACGTCATGGAACCATTGGGCCGGCCTGTCAGTAGCCAACGGCCGCGTCTACCTGGGCACGTTCGACGGGACGGTGTACTGCTTCGGCGTCGGCCTATGAGAGCGGCGGCGGTAGTCGCGGTAGTCGCGGTGGTGGCGGTCGCGGCGGCGGGCAACCCCGCCCGTGCCCAGGATTGGACGACCGCCGGTTATGACGCGCAGCGCTCGTCGTGGGTCAGGGCACCGGGGAAGATCTCCGCGGCGAGCTTACGGAAGCCCGGGTTCGAGCTGCTCTGGAAGCTCGGCCTCGCGGACGAGGCGAGCGCGGCGCGCGGGCTGACACCACCCATGCTCCTCGATCTCCTGATCGGATACCGGGGATTCCGGGCCTTGGGCTTTGTCGGCGCGCCGTCCGATCGCGTAGTGGCGATCGATACCGACTTGGGCCGCGTGGAATGGGATCGACGCTTCGCCCCGGATGCGCCGCCGGCCCGCGGCTCGCCCGCTTGCGCACGCGCCATGACGCCCAACCTGGCGCGCCCCACGAACCCGGCGCTCCCGGCCCTGATCGGGGGAGCCTCCCGTGCCGCTCAAGCGGCGCGCGGTGCGGTGGGCGACCCCGGTGAGGGCGCCGTCACGCTGGCGCAGCTTGCCGCGCGCCGCCGGGAAGCCCCGCGTCCCGCTCCGGCCCCACCGCAGTCCGCCGCCCAGCGTCCGGCTCCACGACCCTTCCCGGTCGTGTACGTCCTGTCGAGCGACGGCATGCTGCACACGCTCAACGTCATGAACGGCGCCGACGCCGAGTCCCCGGTGTCGTTCCTCCCGCCCTCTGCCAACGCGCGCGGCTTGATCGTCGTCGATGACGTCGCCTACGTGGCAACGAGCAGGGGGTGTGGAAACATCCCGGAAGGCGTCTGGGCACTCGACCTCGCCACGAAACAGGTCATCACGTGGCGCGCATCCGGCGGGATCGCGGGTGCGCTCGGTCTCGCGATCGCTCCGGACGGAACGATCTACGTGACGACCGGCGACGGACGCTTGGTCGCGCTCGAGCCGCGCACCCTGAAGCCGAAACGGACGTATCGCTCAGGCGGTCCGGGCTTTGTCTCCTCGTCGGTCATGTTCGATCGGCGCGGCAGGCTGCTGATCGCCGCCGCGAGCCGGGACAGAGCGATCCGCCTGCTCGACAGCCGCCGCACGGCGTTCGTCAGGACGCCGGTGACTGCCCACCCGCTCGCCGATCTCGCGAGCTGGGCGGACACGAACGACACGCGCTGGCTCGTGGCGCCCGCCGGCGCCGTGGTCGCATGGAAGGTGGTCGAGCACGACTCGGTGCCGATGCTCCAGACCGGATGGGTGTCGCGCGCTGCGCCGGCGCCGCTCGCGGCGGCGGTCGTAAACGACGTGGTCTTCGTCCTGTCGCGTGGCCCGCAGCCCCCCTTGCCAGCCGTCCTCTACGCACTGGACGGGACCACGGGCCAAGCGCTGTGGAACAGCGGCGCCACGATCGCGCCCGCCGCGCATGCCGGATTGTCGGCCGGCGGCAGCCAGGTGTACGTGGCGACCGGCGATGGCACACTGTACGCGTTCGGATTCCCGATGGAGCACTGAAGTGCGCTGCGCGGTGGTAGTGGTCGCGGCTTGGCTGGGCGCCCCTCACGCGGCCGCGCAGCTGCCCGACGGGCCGGGCAAGCAGGAGACCGTCCGGCTCTGCTCGCAGTGTCACGCCGCGGACGTCGTGATGTCGGTGCGCCAGGATCGGGGGGGATGGGCGGGCACGCTTCGGAAGATGAGCGCGCTCGGCGCCAAGGGGACAGACGAGGAGTTCGGTGCCGTGCTCGGGTATCTCGCCACGCACTTCCCCGCGGATTCGATCCCGCGGATCAACGTGAACACGGCGACGGCGATCGAGCTGGAGAGTGGCCTGACGTTGCGGCGCTCGCAGGCCGCGGCGATCATCGCGTACCGTTCCCAGCACGGCAAATTCGCATCCCTCGAGGACCTGAAGAGGGTGCCGGGTCTCGATGCCGCCGCCATCGACGCCAAGAAGGACCGCGTGACGTTTTGATCGAGTGAGCGCATGATCCTGCTGATCGACAACTACGACTCCTTCGTCTTCAACCTGGCCCGCTATGTGCGTGAGCTGGGGGAAGAGACCGTTGTACGACGCCACGACGCCACGTCACACGAGGAGATCGAGCGACTCAGGCCTTCGCACATCATCATCTCTCCGGGACCCTGTGCTCCGGGCGACGCCGGGATCTCCACCGACGTGGTGCGGCGGTTCGGGCCGACGATCCCGATCCTGGGCGTCTGCCTGGGTCATCAATGCATCGGCGCGGCGTACGGCGCCGGCATCGTCCGCGCCGGGCGACCGGTGCACGGTAAGGCGGCGCGGATCCAGCACGACGGCCGTGGCCTGTTCGCGGGACTCCCAACCCCCTTCCTGGCGGCGCGCTACCACTCGCTCGTCATCGCCCGCGCGGGTCTGCCCGCCGACCTCCGCGTCACCGCGACCGCGGATGACGGGGAGATCATGGCCGTCGAGCACGTGCGCCATCCTGTGATCGGCGTGCAATTCCACCCCGAGTCCGTGCTCACGGAGCACGGCTACGTGCTGCTGGACCGGTTCCTGCACGGGGCCGCCTCCTGCCGCGACACGCTCCCCGACCGCGCCGACGGCGCGCGCTCGGCCGCCCCGGCGCTGGTGCGGTGATCATCGAGTCCATTCTTACCACCGTGGACGCACGCGGAGCGGTGAACTTCGCTCCCATGGGCGTCGAATGGGGCGAGGACGAGATCGTCATCAAGCCGTTCCTCGAGACCACGACGTTCAGGAACCTCGAGGCGACGGGCGCCGCCGTGGTGAACCTCACCGACGACGCCATGCTGTTCGCGCGGGGCGCGATCTCCAACGTCGAGTTCCCCGCCCGGCCGGCGGCCGTGGTGCCCGGAGTCGTGCTCGAGGCCGCCTGCTCTTGGCGCGAAGTTCGCGTCCACGCGCTGGACGCGACGCCGCCGCGCGCGCGCATCGTGACCCGCGTGGTGCATCACGGCGTGCAGCGCGAATTCCTCGGCTTCAACCGGGCCCGGCATGCCGTGCTCGAGGCCGCCATCCTCGCCACCCGCATCCACCTGCTCCCACCCGAGCAGATTCGCGACGAATTCGCTCGGCTCCAGGTGATCGTCGATAAGACCGCCGGCCCGCGCGAGCGGGACGCGATGGCGCTGCTCAGCGACTACGTGCGGCGCGCGCCACGCCCCGAGCAGTCCGCGGCGCGATGAAGGGCGAGCCGGCGCTGTTCGTCGAGGCGCCCGCGCGGCTGCATTTCGGCGTGCTGGACCTGCGGGGCGACCTGGGTCGCCGCTTCGGGGGGATCGGAGCCGCCGTACCGGCGCCGTCACTGCTGGTCGAAGCCAACCCGGCGCCGCGCCTCGCGGCCGAGGGTCCGGACGCGACGCGGGTGCTCGAGTTCGCCCGCCGGTTCGCTGCGCACCACGTGGTCGAGCTGCGAGTCCGGTTTCGCGTCCATCACGCTATCCCGTCGCACGCAGGCCTCGGCTCGGGCACCCAGCTCGCGCTCGCCGTGGCGCGCGCCGCCGCCGAGCTGACGGGCCTGCCGACGGAGGTCGCGGCGCTCGCCCGCGCCGTGGATCGCGGCCCGCGCTCCGGGGTCGGCACTTGGACGTTCGCGCACGGTGGCTTCGTGCTCGAGGGTGGACGGGGGGGGCCCGATCACGGCGAACGCGTCGCCCCGCTGCTCGCGCGCCTCGCGTTCCCGCCCGGGTGGCACTGCGTCGTGGCGGTGCCCCGGGGCAAGCCCGGGCTCGCGGGGGACCAGGAGGCGGCGGCGTTCGCGCGACTCCCCGCACCGGACGCGCGCGACGTGGAGCGGGTCGCCCATCTCGTGCTGATGCAGCTGCTGCCGGCGCTCGCCGAGGCGGACCTGATGGGTTTCGGGGCCGCGCTCGAGGAGGTGCAGCGCATCACGGGCGGCTGGTTCGCGCCGGTCCAGGGAGGCGTATTCGCGCCGGGCGAGACGCGGGACGTGGTGGAGCGGCTGCGGGAGTGGGGGGCCGTGGGGGTGGGGCAGAGCTCGTGGGGACCGGCCGTGTACGGGATCGTGGGTGACGCCGTGGCGGCGCGGGCGCTAGCCGACCGGGTGCGGGGCGCGCTGGGCCCGGGCGGGGCCGTGTATGAAGGCGCCTTCAGTCCGACCGGCGCCCGGGTATGGCGGGGGGACCCTTCCGTTTCAGGGTGAACGATCGGCCTTTCCCGGGCTGATTGACAGTGGCGGGAGCCGGGGATATAACCACTATCCCGAGCAAGCAATTCTAGTGCGGAGGAGTTGGACCGATGGCTGTCGCCCGTTGGGAACGTGGCCCCCCGCTCCGTGCGGAGTGTTGGGCGACCGATGGGCATGATTGGCGTAGATCGTTTTTCCCCATCCTCATCCTCAACATGAGGTCAGCTATGAACCGCATCAAACTGTGTTCCGGCGGATTCGCGGCGAGTCTGATGGTGCTCGTCGCCGCGTCTGCCGTCGCCCAGGGTGCGGGCGAGTGGACGATGGCGGGTCGCACGTACGACCTGCAGCGTTACAGCCCGCTCACCCAAATCAGTCGGGCGAATGTGAAGAACCTCAAGGCCTCGTGGTCGTTCTCGACCGGAGTGCTCAGCGGCCATGAGGGCAACCCGCTGGTGATCAACAACGTGATGTACGTGCACAGCGCGTTCCCGAACCTCGTGTTCGCGCTCGATCTGACGAAGCCGGGCGCGCCGATGATCTGGCGGAACCAGCCCGCCCAGCCGCCCGAGGCCAAGGCGATCGCCTGCTGCGATCTCGTGAACCGCGGCCTGGCCTACCATGCCGGCACCAACCGGTTGTTCATCGAGCTGCTGCAGGGCGACCTGCTCGCGCTCGACGCCAAGACGGGCAAGCAGGTGTGGCGCGTGCCGAACGCCGACTACAAGACCGGCTCGACCATGACGAACGCCCCGATCGTGATCAAGGACCTCGTGATCGCGGGGATCTCGGGCGGCGAGTTCGGCGTGCGCGGGCGGGTGACGGCGTACGACGTCAACACCGGCAAGGAAGTGTGGCGCGGATATTCCACGGGCCCCGACGCCGACGTGAAGATCGTCGGTGACGCGAACCCCAACTACGCGTCGCACCGCGGCAAGGACCTCGGCGTGACGACGTGGCAGGGGGACGAGTGGCAGCGCGGCGGCGGCACGACGTGGGGCTGGTATTCCTACGACCCGCAGCTGAACCTGTTCTACTATGGCTCGGGCAACCCCGGGACGTGGAACCCCGATCAGCGCCCGGGCGACAACAAGTGGTCGATGTCCATCTGGGCCCGCAACCCCGACAACGGGGAGGTGAAGTGGGTCTATCAGATGACGCCGCACGACGAGTGGGACTACGATGGCGTCAACGAGATGGTCCTCGCCGACCTGACGATCGCCGGCAAGCCGGTGAAGGCGCTGGTGCACTTCGACCGCAACGGCTTCGGCTATGTGGTCGATCGGACCAACGGGAAGGTGCTCATCGCGCAGCCGTACGCGCACGCCGCACCGAACTGGGCGTCGAAGATCGATCTCACGACGGGTGTCCCGGTCCGCAATCCGCAGTACGGGACGACCTCGAAGAAGAACACCGAGGGAATCTGCCCCGCCGCGATCGGCTTCAAGGATCAGCAGCCCTCCGCGTATTCACCGATGACGAAGCTGTTCTACGTCCCCACGAACAACATCTGCATGGACTATGAGGGCGTGGACGTGAAGTACTCCGCCGGCCAGTGGTACGTGGGCGCCATCGTGCGGATGTACCCCGGGCCCGATCAGATCCGGGGCGCGTTCGTCGCGTGGGACCCGACCACGGGGACCAAGAAGTGGGAGATCAAGGAGAACCTGGCGGCGTATGGCGGCGCGTTGGCGACGGCCGGCGGTATCGTGTTCTACGGCACGATGGAAGGCTGGCTCAAGGCAGTGGATGCCAACACCGGCACCGAGCTGTGGAAGTTCAAGACGCCCTCCGGCATCATCGGCAACCCGATGACGTATCTGGGGCCCGACGGCAAGCAGTATGTCGCCGTGCTTTCCGGCGTGGGCGGCTGGGCGGGAGCGGGCGTGGCTCTGGGGATCAGCCCGGAGGATCCGACCGCCGCGCTCGGCGCGATCGGCGCCTTCGGCGACTACACGAGCATCAGCAACGCGGGCGGCACGCTGATGGTGTTCGCCCTGCCGTGAGGTCGTGACGGCGTAGCATTGTCGCAGGACGCAGGTGCACCCGGCGCCGGGGCGAACGCGCTTCGGCGCCGGGTGTAGTACGTTCTACACCCGACCGTACTTCTTCAGGATTCCACGGGAGCGATATGCATCACACGTGGTGGAAACTGGGCGGAGCGTCGCTGGTCGCGGCCGCGGCGCTCGCCGTCCTCACCGGCGCGGCCCCGCGCGCCCCCTCCGAGTTGAAGGTGTGCGTCGACCCGTACGAGATGCCCCTCTCCAACGACAAGGAAGAGGGCTTCGAAAACAAGATCGCCCACCTGGTCGCCCAAGACCTGAACGCCGCGGTGGTGAACTTCTGGTGGCCGCAGCGCCGCGGCTTCCTCCGCAATTCGATCCTCGCGGGCTTCTGTGACGTCATGATGCAGGCGCCCGTGGGCTTCGACCCCGTGGCGACGACCAAGCCGTACTACCGCTCGACGTACTATTTCGTGTACCGCGCCGATCGGGGGTTGGCGATTCACTCGCTCGACGACACGGTCCTCAAGCACTTGAAGATCGGCGTGAACCTGATCGGCTACGACTATACCAACACGCCGCCCGCCCACGCGCTCAGCCCGCGCGGCATCGTCGGCTTGAGCGGCTTCGGCAGCTTCTTCAACCCCGATCCGCACGCCGACCACCCCCAGGACATCATCGAGGCGCTCGCGAAGGACTCGATCGACGTGGCGATCGTGTGGGGCCCGCTCGAGGGGTATTGGGTCAAGCGTGCGGCGGTGCCGCTCACGATGGTGGCGCTGCCCGACTCGGACCCGGTGTCGGGCATGCCGTTCGCGCGCAGCATGGCCATGGGCGTGCGGCACCGCGACAAGGCGCTCCTGGCCACCCTCGACTCCGTGATCGACCGCCGGCACGCCGACATCGTCGCCATCCTGAAGGAGTTCAACGTGCCGATGATCGAGATGCGCCCATAGCGGCGCACGAGCCGACGGCACGTCCACCGCTCACCGGGAGAGATCAGACGTGAGACACAGGCATGTCGTGCGGGGTGGTCTGGTGGGGGTGTGGCTCGCGGTCGCCGCGTCGATGCTGTGGTCCCCGCACGTCATGCCGGGCAACGCCGCCGTGGCGGCGGCGATCAAGGCCAGGGACACGGTGCCGGACAGCCTGCTCGTACCCGACTCGATCTACCAGGGGTGGAAGTGGTGGCACGTCTATTGTTACCGCTGCCACGGTGAGGACGCGATCGGTGGGATCAACCCGGCCGCGCCCGACCTGCGCTGGGCTCTGAGTGCCACCGGGGCCAACTTCCCGCGCGACAGCTTCGTCAACACGGCGTTGAACGGGCGCCTGGCCAAGGGGATGCCCTCCTGGAAGGTGCTGCTCGACACGTCGGCCATTGCCGAGCTGTATCTGTACGTGAAGGCGCGGAGCGACGGCTGGCTCAAGCCGGGCCGTCCGCACCGGGTCTCGGACCTGCCAGCCAAGAGTAAGTGATCGCGGGCGCGCGCCGGATCTCGCGGGCCGTCGTCGCCGTGCTGGCGACGGCCGTCAGCGCGGCGCCGGTCGCTGCGCAGCAGCGACTCACGCGCGATCAGGTGCTCACCGCCCTCGCCAGCGCCAGCGCGCAGACGCCCGCCGACTTCACCGGCCAGGATCTCTCGGGGCTCGACCTCGCGCGCGTTGACTTCAAGCGCGCCAACCTCACGCGCTGCCGGCTGGTGGGGACGAACTTCACCGGGGCACAGCTCTTCGCCGCGACCTTGACCGACGCGGTGGCGAGCGAGGCCGATTTCACGGGCGCCACCCTCGACATGGTCGTGATGTACCGCGCCGACCTGCGCCGGGCCGTGCTGCGCGACGCGAGCCTGTTCGCCGTCATCATGCCCGACGCCAACCTGTCCGACGCAGACCTCTCGCGCGCCAAGATCGTCTCCCCCATGGCGCGCGCCAAGCTCGTCCGGGCCAAGCTCGTCCACGCGAGCCTCGGCGTGGAGCCGGGAACGCAATCGATGGGCGTGCTGCGGACGGACGGCACGTCGGCCGATTTCACGGACGCCGACTTCACCGGGGCGAACCTGCGGAAGGTGTTGTTCGCCTGGGCCGACCTCACCGGCGCCGACCTGACCGATGCGGACGTCACCGGGGCGGACTTCACGGGCGCGATCCTGAGACGGATCCGTGGGCGCGACCGCCTGCGCGGGCTGGACCAGGCGCTGCACGTCGACCAGGCCATTTTCAACGACTGAATCGGATAGACCCTCATGAAGCCCGCGATATCACCGAGCCGCACCCAGGCCCTCCCCTTCCTGCTCGCGATCGGACTGACCCTGCCGGCGCGCTCGGCAGGCCCGGCGCTGTACGTCAGCAACGAGGTCGCCAACACGCTCTCGGTCATCTCACCGCAGACCAACAGCGTGGTCGCGACGATCACCGTGGGCAAGCGGCCCCGGGGCATGGCCGCGAGCCCCGACCGCCGCACCGTCTACGTCGCGCTCGGGCAGGACGACGCACTCGGCGTGATCGACGTCGCGAGCGGCAAGATGACGCGCACGATCCCGGTGGGCCGCGACCCCGAGCTCGTGGTGCTCAGTCCCGACGGCAAGGTTGCATACGTGTCGAACGAAGAGATCGCGCACGCTTCCGCGATCGACCTCGCCACTGGGAAGATTCTGTTCTCGACCCCGGTGGGCGTCGAGCCCGAGGGCGTCGGGTTGAGTCGGGATGGCAAGAAGTTGTACGTCACCGCGGAGACGAACAACACGGTTTCTGTCGTGGATACCAAGACCGGACAGGTGCTGCACACGCTTCATGTTGGTGAGAACCCCCGGACCGTGGCCTTCACGCCGGACGGGAGTCGCGCGTGGGTCTCCGCCGAGGCGGGCGGGAACGTCACGCTCATCGACGTGGCCAGCGATAGCGTGCTCGGCCAATTCCCGATCAGAGACGGTAAGACCAAGCCGGTCCGGATCGCGTTTTCGCCCGACGGACGGCTGGCCTATCTCACGGAAGGCGCCGCCGCGAGCGTTAGCGTTGTGGACGTGGCACGTCAGGCGGTGATCGACTCTGTTCGGGTCGGCCGGCGACCATGGGGCATCGCACTCTCCCCGGACGGCAAACGGCTGTACACGGCGGACGGGCGGTCGAACACGGTATCGGTGATCGACACGGAGGTGCGCAGGGTGATCATGGCCATCCCGGTCGGGGAGCGGCCGAACGACCTGCTGTACATACCCTAGGGGCTCGGGACTCGGGGCCTGGGGTTCGGACGGTCCTGAGCGAGCGCTAGTGCCCGTGCAAGACGCTCGACTGGGGCACTCCCGCGTCCCGACCCCCGAGTCCCTCTACCCTAGCGGCACGCGCGCCAGCCACCAGCCGGGCCGATGGGCCCGCACCCAGCCGTCCACGCCCCACGTCCGGCCCGCCCGCACCGCGAGTAGCACGACGAGGGTCGTGATCAGCATGTAGTGGAACCCCTGCTGCGACGAGCCCTGCCACTGCACTGCCAGCCCGTAGTTCACCACCAAGAACAGGCCGATCGCGGACGCGAGCGTCGTGAGGCAGCCGAACACCAGGCCGAGGCCCACCGCCGCCTCCCCGAACGCCGTGAGCTGGGCGAACAGCGTCCCGTGCGAGACGACCGTCGCCTGCAGGAACTCCCGGAAGAATCCGACCGGATTTCCTTCCGCGTACTTCGTGACCAGCAGCGGCATCACATGGATCCAGCGGTCCGAGACGGTGGGCAGCGGCAGGAACCCCCAGGCCAGCGTGATGCTGAGCTTGGTAAAGATCGCCTTGGCGAACCAGATGCCGACCGCGATGCGGAGAAAGGCGAGCCAACGCTCCGGCGAGCGCATCGGGACGGGCGGGACGACCGGATTCTCCATGGCGCGGTAACCTCACATACGGCCGGCCGGCGGCACGCGTTGGCGGATACAAAGGCGGCGGTCCTCGCGCGAGCGACCGCCGCCAGGTGCGACAATCTACTGTACGGTATCAGGGGATGGCACCCACCGCGCGTGCCACGTTGACACGGCCGTGGCCGTAGAAGAGGCTCTGACCGCCCTTGTCGATATGATCGGCCGTCTGCTCGATGCGCGCCTTGATGCGCGCGGGATTACGGCCGAGGGTCGACACCAGCAGCGCAGCAGTGCCGGTGACGTGCGGCGCGGCCATGCTCGTCCCTTCCGCGCCTATGATGACTCGCGGCGACGTGGCGCACACGTTCAATCCCAATCGCGCCGCGAGCGGCGGATAAATGGTCTGGCTGCAGCCGGCCCAGACAAAAGCCCCGCGGAAGGCGGGAGGCGGGAGCGGCGCGCCAGCCGACTCGTTCCCTCCTGGTGCCGCTACGTCGATGGCCGACCCGAAATTGCTGTAGAAGGCGGGTGCATCGATGTTCGTCCAAGGGCCGGTGGCAGTGGTCAACCCCGTGGCGTCGGCCGTCGGCCCCGTGGCCGAGACGCAAATCACCCCCGGCGTATCGCAGAAGGTTTCGTAGACGTTGGCATTCCGATTCAAGTTTGCCGCCTCGTTGCCGGCCGAAACGACGATCGTCACGCCCTTGCCCCTCGCAAAGTTGAAGACTTTTTGGAGCAGTCCCACAAAGCGGCCATTCCCCGCCCTGGGAAACCCACCGCCCAGGCTCAGGTTCACCACGTCGGCGCCGTTTTGCGCGGCGTAGATCACACCGATCAAGATGGAGCTGAAGGGGCAGACGTTGATGTAGGCGCACACCTTCACGGCCACGAGCGTAGTGCCCGACGTGATCCCCGCGGCGCGCACCGCGTTGCTGCTCACCGTGGCCGCCGTATGCGTGCCATGGAAGAACAAGTCGGTGAACGGCTGCCGCGCCGCGAAGTACTTGGCCACCGTGTCGGCCTCGGTGAACGGCACGATCAGGGTGTCCTTGTTGACCACGGCCTGAGCGAGGAACGTGCCGAGCAGGTCGATGGAGCGAGTCAGGTCCACCCGCCCGAGCAGGTCGGCGTGGAGATAATCGATCCCCGAGTCGAGCATAAAGATCGACACGTCGGAGGAGCCGAGGACGCCGTGCGCCCAGGCGGCGTCGGCCTGCACGGCGCGCATGTTCCACTGAAGGGCGAAAAACCGCGCGGCAGTGGGGTCGGCGTTACTCGCCACGCCGCCGGCGTCGGCAGCGTCGAGCGCCGTGTGCGGCACCTCGAGCGTGATCACGGCGTCGGGGTCCACCGACTGGATCCCTCTGCCGGAGGCCAGCGTCGCGGGGGTAGAGCCCGTGAGACCGCTCACCACGGCAAGTCCGCTGCCCGGGGACACCCACAGCACCGTGCCACCCAGGGCATGCACCCGCGCCGCGAAGTCTACCGGAACCGCGCCCGCAAACGACACGATGTGACGGCCGGTGCCGGTCGCCGGCGCCGCGCTGCTCACGGTCATCGCCGAGAGGGCGGGCGCACGGCGCGGCGCGTGCTCGGTCGGAATGCGCGCGTCGTCGAGACAGGCGGTTGCCGCTACCAGGCCAAGGACGGCACATCGGGAAACCGACGTCACGAACGACACGGGGCGCCTCGCGGAAGAGGGGGACGGGAAACATGATCCCGATCCGGATGACCAGCAAGCCGAAACGTCACGACAACGTCAGGCCGCTGCCCTCATTTGCCCACGCAGAAGCTCGCGAACACACGATCGAGCACGTCGTCGGGGGTTACCACGCCGATCAGGTCGTCGAGCGCGCCCAGCGCGGCGCGCAGGTGGGTCGCGGCAGCCGCGGCGTCCACACCGCCCTGCCGCGCGCTCTGAAACGCCTCGACCTCCGCGAGCGCCCGCTCCAGCGCCTCGCGGTGGCGCGCCCGGGTGACGACCGGCTCCACGTCGCCGAGCGCGAGCAGGCGGCCAAACGCCACCTCGGCGAGCGTGCGACGCAGCTCGGCGAGACCCTCCCCGGTCACGACCGAAACCACGGGGACGGGGGAGGAGGGATGGGGGACGGGTAACAGGTCCGCCTTGGTCCGCACGGCCACCACCGGCGCGCGACACGCGGCCAGGAACGCAGCGCGATCAGCCCCGTCCCCCGTCCCCCGTCCCTCGTCCCCCGCGTCCTCGCAGAAGAGGATCAGGTCCGCTGCGTCCAGATAGCGTCGCGCGACGTCGATCCCCATGCGCTCGACCCGATCGTCGCTCTGTCGCAGCCCGGCCGTATCCACGAGCCGGAATGGAAACCCTTCGAGCACCGCGTACGCCTCGATCGCATCCCGGGTCGTGCCCGGGACGTCCGTCACGATGGCGCGCTCCCGTCCGAGCAGCGTGTTGAACAGGGATGATTTGCCGGCGTTCGGACGTCCGGCAATGACGAGCAGCGCCCCTTCGCGCAGCCGTTCCCCCTCGGGGGCCGTCGCGATGAGCTGCGTGATCCGCTGGCGCGCCGCGCCCCAGGCGCGCTCGATGCGCTCGGGCGCGACGGGACCCTCGTCCTCCTCCGGGAAATCGATCTCGTAGGCGATCAGGGCCTCGAGCTCGATCAGCTCGGCGCGCAGCTGCTCGAGCCGCTGGGACAACGCGCGGTCGAGCTGCCGCAGCGCGCGTCGCGCCTGCGCGGGCGAGCCGGCGTCGATCAGATCGGCCGTCGCCTCCGCTTGCAGCAGGTCGAGCTTGCCGTTGAGCACAGCGCGGCGGCTGAACTCCCCCGGCGCTGCGGGCCGCGCGCCGCCGGCGACCAGCGCCGCCAGGGCGGCGGCCGGTACCAACAGGCCGCCGTGCGTCGACAGCTCGACCAGATCGTCGCCGGTGTAGGAGCGCGGCCCGGGAAAGCAGGCGACCAGCGCGTCGTCCACGACCTCTCCCGAGGCCGGATGCACCACCCGGACGCGGCGCACGGCACGGGGGGGGTCGGGCCGGAAGGGATGGAGCACGCGCGCCGCGACTTCGAACGCCCCGCGCCCCGAGAGACGGATCAGGGCGATCGCAGAGCGACCCGGCGGCGTGGCGAGGGCGACAATCGGATCAGACAGCACCTTCCCTAGTCCCCAGTCCCTGCCCCTAGTCCCTAGCTTTTCTTTCCCTGCTCCCGCAGGCGGCGCTGCGCGATCATGTACTGCTGCGGGATGCTGAAGATGTTGCTCACAGCATAATAGAGGTTCAGCCCCGATGCGAAGCGGAGGAACAAGAGCGTCATGAACGCCGGCATGAAGTACAGCATGGTCTTCGCCTGAGGATTCGGCGGCACGCCGATCTGGCCGACCTTGGACAGCACGAACATCGACACCCCCATGACGATCGGGATGATGTAATACGGGTCGGCGCGCGCCAGATCGGGCAGCCACAGGAACGGGACACCCCGGAACTCGATGGTGTTCGCGAACACAAAGAACAGCGCGAACAGCACCGGCATCGGCAAGAGCATCGGGAGGCAGCCGCCGAACGGGTTGACGTTGTGATCCTTGTAGAGCTTCATCATCTCGCGTTGCAGCCGCTCGGGCTCGTTCTTGTAGCGATCCTGCACCTGCTTCAGGAGCGGTGCGACCGCCTGCATCCGGATGCTCGATTCCATCGCCTTCTGGTTCAGGGGCCACAGCAGGGCGCGCACCAGCACGCCGAAAATGATGAGCACCCAGCCGTACGCGAGCTTGAGCCGGTCGTGCATCCAGATCAGGATGTTCACCACCAGCGCCGATACCGGTTGGATGATGGGCCGCAGGAACCCGCCGTACGGATTGGCATCGTCCAAGTCGTGACCGAGCTGCGCCAGGCGGCGATACTCGAGCGGACCGACATACAGCTGGTAGCGGAAATCCCCCGCCGGCGGCACGGGGAGGGTGAGCGTGACCGGCGCGCGCGTCGCCACCGCCGAGCGGCCGAGCAGCGAGGTGGCGGTCGCGGTGCGCGGCCCACCCTCCATGACGGCGGCACCGAAGCGCGGCTGGTTCTCCTCCAGGGCGAGCCCCGCCAGAAAGAAATACTTGGACTTGACGCCGGCCCACTCGAACGGCCCGTCCAGGATCCTGCGGTCGCCCGGCTTGAGCGACTGGAAGTCCGTGCTCTGCGTCTTCGCCGCCTTGGTGACGACCGCGTAGTGGCGGAAGTCGTCGGTCGAGTCGGCCTCGACCGAACGCAGCCCGTCCCCCATTCCCACCAGCAGGGTGGCGCCACCCGAGCCGAAGCCGGCGAAGCGGCCCTGCACCCCGAAACGGTATTCGGCGGCGTGGAAGTGGTACTCGAGCTCGATCCTCGCTCCCCCCCGCTCGGCCGTGAAGCTCAGCAGGGCGGTGTCGCGCCCCTCCCCGACGTGGACGCGGGCGGCGCCCGGCGTGAAGATCCAGTCGGCGAGCGCTGCGGTGTCGCCGCCGGCGGTGAGCGCGTAGCGCAGCCACGGGCGGCCCACCGGCACGAGCTGTACCGGACGCCCCGAGTCCCCGGCGGCGAACGAGCGGTATGCCAACAGCTCCGCGCTCACCAGCGACGCGCCCCGCGTACTGAAGCCCAGGCGGTAGGTCGGGGACGTGACCCAGACGGTTTCGGCGGGGGCCGAAACGGGGCCGGTCGGCCGGACGGGTGGACGGGCGGACAGAGACTCGGCGGCGGGCTCGGCCGGTCGCCCGCCCGCTTCGGTGTCCCCGACCGCCCGCCCGCCCGTCCGGCCGACCGGCTTTTTCGGTGGAAACAGGATGCTCGGCAATACCGCCACGATGAGCATCAGGAAGACGGCCAGAATTATGCGTTTTTCCACGGGGCCCCTGGGCTGCTGTGCGTCTACGCGTCTCAGCGTCTAGTAGTTACGGCTTACGGCACCGGATCGAAGCCACCGGGATGCAGCGGGTGGCACCGGAGGATCCGCCGCACGCCGAGCCACGCGCCGCGCGCCACGCCATAGCGCTCCACTGCTTCGTACGTGTAGCGCGAGCACGACGGCTCGAAGCGGCACCGCGTGAACACCAGGTGCGACAGGGTCAGCTGGTAGGCGCGAATCAGCGCCAACAGCGCGCGTCGCGGCCAGCGACTCACGCTCATGTGACCCGACTCACCAGGTCGATCACGTCGGCGCGCAGCACCGCAAAGGAGACCGCGTAGGCCGCGCGCTTCGCACGCACCACCAGGTCGACGGCAGGCAGTGTCGGGAGCGCGTCGCGTCGCAGGATTTCTTTCACGCGACGGCGCAGGCGGTTGCGCGCCACCGCGGTGAACTGGAAGCGGGGAACGACGACGGCGAGGCGCGGGTGGCCCATCGGATTGGGACGCCACGCCAGGTCGAGATGGGAGGTGCGCAAGCGGCGACCCTCTTCCCAGCAGGCAGTGAGCTCCGAGCCGCGCGCCAGACGCACGCGACGCGGATACCGCTCTCCCGTTAGCGACTCCGGTGCTTGGAGGGCAGGCGGACGGTGAGGCGCTTGCGCCCCTTCTTCCGCCGGCGGGACAGGACCGCGCGGCCCCACACATCCTTCATCCGCGCGCGGAATCCATGCTTGTTGATGCGCCGCCGATTGCGCGGGCGATACGTCGGACCCATACATTCCTCTCGTGAGGCGGGGAAACGTACACTGTCGCGAGCGCGGCGGTCAAGGTTGACTTTTCCACATACGAGCCGTACTTTCGGGCCGCCCTTGCTGGACGTCCCACCTTTCGTCGATCGCGGATGGAGCAGTCTACTAAAGAAGCCTGGAAACGCCTCCTCGACGAAGCACGGCGGGAGCTGCCCGACGCCACCGTACGAACGTGGCTCGAGCCGGCCGAGCCGATCGCGCTGGACGACGGTCGCTTGATCGTCGGGGCGCCCGATCAATTCGCCGTGGAGTGGAACGAGTCCAAGCACGCCAGCGTGTTGGCGCGCGCCGCGGAGCGCGTGTTCGGCCGTCCGACGGCCGTGGTGTTCCGCGTGCAGGAGGATCGTCAGCAGCGCCCCCAGATGGATTTTTTCGTGGCGCCACGCGAGGCGGTCGCGCTCGATAAGACCGGTGGCGTCACGACGCCGCTCAATGAGCGCTACACGTTCCAGACCTTTGTCATCGGCAAGTCAAATGAGCTGGCGGCGGCGGCGGCGCATGCCGTCGCGGAAGCGCCCGGCAAGACCTATAACCCGCTCTTCATCTACGGCGCGACCGGACTCGGCAAGACACACCTGATGCAGGCCGTCGCCCACGCCGTGCTGACGAAGTACCCGGGGACGCGGGTCCACTACTTCGGCGCCGAGCAGTTCATCAACGAGGTCATCGAATCGATTCACGCGCGCACGATGTCCGAGTTCCGACGTCGCTACCGCAACGATGTGGACCTCTTCCTGGTCGACGACGTGCATTTCCTCGAAGGCAAGGAAATGACGCAGGAAGAGTTCTTCCACACCTTCAACGCGCTGTTCGAAGGGCACAAGCAGATCGTGCTCACCTCGGATCGCCCGCCCAAGGAGATCCCTGGCCTCGAGGACCGGCTGATCTCACGCTTCGAGTGGGGGCTGGTGGCGGACATCGGGCACCCCGATCTCGAGCACCGAATCGCCATCCTGCGCAAGAAGGCGGAGCAGGATCATCTCGAGCTCACCATTCCCGACGACGTGCTGCGCTTCATCGCCGAGCACATCCGCTCGAGCGTGCGCGAGCTCGAAGGCTGCATCATCAAGCTGCTGCTGTTCGCGTCGCTCAAGAATCGCGAAGTCACGATCGAACTGGCGCGCGAGGCGCTCTCGGACAAGATCCGCCAGGGCGAGGAGGCGGGAGGCTACGGCAGCCAGGCGACGCCGAGCATCGATCGCGTACAGGAGGTCGTGTCACGCCGCTGGGGCGTCACGCCGGAGGGCTTGCGGTCCAAGGCCCGCACCAAGACGCTCACCATCCCACGCCAGGTGGCGATGTACCTCGCGCGCGACATGCTGGGCATGCAGCTCGTCGAGATCGGGCAGGCGTTCGGAGGGCGGGACCACTCGACGGTGATTCACTCGGTCGACAAGGTGGAGCGGCAGATGGTGCGGGACCGGACGTTCAAGGAGCGCGTCGAAATGGCGCGCCAAGAGTTGTCCGCACTGTAGCAACATGTGGGCGGGGATATGTGGGCCGGTGTGGATGCGCCGCGGCAGCGTGGGAAAGTGGGCCGGATTGCCAACAGTCCCAACAGCGCGCCCACAGGGCGGCGAACGGGCAGTACGGTGCGCCGCACGGACGTTAGCCCGCATCACCAACATTTCCCCGCTCTCTACTACTACTACTAGTAGTTGTATAAGGTATAGGTAGTAGATTCTTACGTTCACAATCTCCACACCGATGAGGCGGCGCGGCGGATGAAGTTCACGATCACTCGAGAGCAGCTGCAGGAAGGGCTGAGCGCAGTCGCGGCGGCGATCCCCGCGAAGACCACGTTGCCCGTGCTCGCCAACGTCCTGGTGGAAGTCACCAAGCAGGGCCTGCGTCTGTCGGGCACCGATCTCGACATCGCGGTCACCACCACGGTGCCCGCGGACGTGGACGCCGAGGGCGCGGTGACCCTCCCCGCCAAGAAGCTGGTGGACATCGCGCGCGAGCTGCCCTCGGGGCCGGTACGCATCACCGCGGCCGGCGAGTCCCGCGTGGGCATCGAGTGCGGTCGGTCCAAGTTCAAGCTGCTGGGGCTGCCGCGCGAGGAATTCCCATCGTTCCCCGCGGTCAAGTTCGACGGCGCGTGGAAGGCCGCGGCGGGCGTGGTGCACAAGCTGGTGGGGCATGTCGCGTTTGCGGCGTCGACGGAGGAGAGCCGCCCGATCCTGAACGGCGTGATGTGGGAGCTCCGGCCCGACCACATGCGCATGGTGGCGACCAACGGGCACCGCCTCGCCAAGATGGACGTGCCGGCCAAGGGCGGATCGACGGCGGACTTGATCGTGCCGCCCAAGGCGCTGGAGCAGATCCGCCGCCTGTTCGCGGCCGACGAGGCCCTCGACATCGCCCGCAGCGACAACCACATCGGATTCCGCGCCGGCGGCACCTTGGTCTTCTCGCGGCTGATCGAAGGGCCGTATCCCAACTACGAGCAGGTGATCCCACGCGAGAACGACAAGGTCGCCACCGTGGACAAAGCGGCCATGGCGGCCGCGCTGCGCCGCATGAGCGTCGTCGCGAGCGACCAGACGCACCGGATCCGCCTGGCGTTCGCCGGCGGAGCCGTCAAGTTCTCGGTGCAGACGCCCGACCTGGGCGAAGCGCAGGACGAGCTCGCCGTGACGTACGAGGGCGAGCCGCTCGAGATCGGGTTCAACGCGACGTACCTGCTCGAGATTCTCAAGTACATGCCGACCGACGAAGTGCGGATCACCTTCAAGGCTCCCGAGCGCGCGGCCACGGTCGAGCCGGTGGGCTGGGACGATCCGGCCAGCTATATGGCGCTGGTCATGCCGTTGCGGCTGGTCGATTAGACAGCTAGACGGATAGACGCCTAGGCAGACGCCGAGACGCCCAGACGCCTAGCGGGGATGAGGTTCGAGTAGTGAGGTAAGCATTCCTGCCCTCTGGACCCTACAACCCGCTGGGCGTCTAGGCGTCTCGGCGTCTGCCTACAGACTGTCCGTCTGACTCCTCGTCGTGTCGCTCCCCGTGTCGACGAGCGTCGGCGGCTGCATGGTGAGCGAGTCGATGGGCGGCAGAACCACCGGCGGCACGACCAGTGCCGTGTCCTCCTCTTCCGGCGGAATGTACACCTCCACCCCGTGGTACCTCGCGAGGATCAGGTTGCGCCGCTCGAGTGCGCGCTCCGGGCGAAACGTCGGGTTCGAGGTGCGCGGATGCGGTAACGTCGCCACCAGCTCGGCCGCCTGCTCGTCGGAGAGGCGCGACGCCGGTACGCCGAAGTAAGCGCGGCTCGCCGCGTCCGCTCCCCAGATCCCCGGACCCCACTCGGCGACGTCCAGATACAGCTCGAGAATCCGATCCTTCGGCAGCGGCAGCTCGAGCCGCAGGGCGGTCAGGGCCTCCTTCAGCTTGCGGAGCGGATTGCGCGAGGATGAGAGGTACAAGTTCTTCGCGAGCTGTTGGGTGATCGTGCTTGCGCCCCGCAGCCTGTCGCGCTGGCGCCACGCCGCCACGAGCGCGCCCGGAAAGCCGCGACCTCCCTCCCGATCCGCGCCGAGCGCGTCGGCGATCTCGCTGGGATCGATGCCGTGATGGGTCCGAAACCGCGAGTCCTCGCCGATGATGACCATGCGCTGGAGCATCGGCGAGATGTCCTTCAGAGGCGTGGGGTGCCACACCGGCGCGGGGCCCCGCTCCCGCATCATCGCCGTGGCCCGGGGCCAGTGATCGCGCCACCACAGCGGTGGGGGCCACACGCCGAGCAGCCACGCGATGGCGAGGCCTGCGGTCCCTAGCGCCCAGCGACGTGCGTTCCTAGGTTTCGCGTCCGCCATGTCGCTCGATCTCGTCACGCTGCGTCGCCGCCTCCAAAAAGCACTCGGCAAGCAATTTACCGTCGGGGATCTGCTGGGCGAAGGTGGCTTCGCCGCCGTGTTCCGCGTGCGTGACCATGCGCAGAACCGCGACGTCGCGGTGAAGGTGCTCGACCTGGGTCTGACCCCGTCGCCCGGGCTGGCGGAGCGCTTCGTGCGTGAGGCGCGCACCAGCGGGCAGCTCGAGCATCCCCACATCGTGCCGATCTACAAGGTCGGCGGCTACAAGAACGAGGTCCTCTACATCGTCATGCGCTGCGTCGACGGCCCGTCGGTGCGGCAGCTGCTCGAGCGGGATCAGCGGCTTTCCATCGTCGACGCCGCCCGGATCGCGCGCCAGGTGGCGGACGCGCTCGGCTACGCGCACGGCCGGGGCATCGTGCACCGCGACGTCAAGCCCGACAACGTCCTGCTCGACGCGTCCGGCCACGTGCTCGTCACCGACTTCGGAATTGCCAAGGCCGCGCAGGAGGCGTCGGCCAGCCAGCTCACGACGGAGGGCATGGTCGTCGGGACGCCGCACTACATGAGCCCCGAGCAGGCGACGGGCGAGCGGGTGGACAACCGCTCCGACATCTACGCCCTCGGCGTCGTGCTGTACCAGATGCTCGCCGGCACGCCCCCGTTCGAGGGCGAGTCGGCCCAGTCGGTGCTCATGAAGCAGGCCACCGTCGACCCGGTGCCGATCCGCCAGCTGCGCGGTGACGTGCCGGTGGCCATCGCCGCCGTGATCGAGCGGATGCTCGCGAAGGATCCCGCCGACCGCTACCAGATGGCCGAGGATGTGAGCCAGGCGCTGGTGGCTGCGCTGCCCGGCGCCGCGCGCGACGGCCTGCGCCCGGGACGCGGGCTAGCGGCCAGAATGCTCCGCGTGCTCATGGGTCTGGGCGTGCTGGCCGTGCTCGGGCTCATCGGGTTCACCGTGCTCTCGCGGGGGCCCCGCCTCTCGGTGAGCGCCCCGGTGCCCGACAGCGTGCTACAGATGCTGCGGCGCCAGCGGGCCCTCCCGGCGGGCGACGTGGCCCTGTACGTGTTCGCGCCGCGCGGCGCGGAGGACTCGACGCTGCTGCTGGTGGCGCGCCGGGTCGTGAGCGTCGTCACCCCGCACGGTGCGCGGGTGTATCCCCGGGACAGCGTGCGCGCGCGCTACCGGCTGAACCTGCGCGGCGGACTCACGCTCCGGATGATCCTCAGCGTGCGGGCGCGCGAGGATACGGCGTTTCGAAGCCTGTCGGTGCGGGACGTGTACGAGATGACGCCACGGCTGCGGCAGCTCCGGGTCAGTCCCTGACGCCCCGGGAGTGGGTGAAGCGGCGCGTGGAGACGCCGTACAGGTCCACGGCGTCGATGCGGCCGGCGTCGCCGGGCGCGGTCGCCACGAGGCCCGCGAGGTCCTGGGAGCCGAGCGAGACGCCGAACGCCAGTCCGGCGCGTGCCAGCGTGCGGTCGGTGTCGAGGCGGGCAAGCACGCCGACCGGGTGGCGCGTCGCCGCTGCCAGCGTGGCCCGCAGACCGAACGCGTAGCCGAGCACACCCCCCGACGTGAAGCGGCCATCGGCCGAGAGTGCGGCGCGCGCATCCCATAGCCGCAGCGTCGCGCTCGGCACATAGGTGATGGGGAGCGTGGTGCCCCGCACGCTCGGGCGCCCGACGTTCTCGATCACCCCGCCCACCGTGAGTGAGGCCATCCAGTCGTACACTACGCCGAGATCCCAGCCGCTGGCCGACGCACCGTCGCCGCGGTACAGCGCGGCGGCCATACCGGCCGCGAGTCCCGCGCGTCCCGCGGCGTAGCCGATGCGATACGTATGGCCCCGCCCCCCCGCGTCGAACACGTCGCGCTGATAGCCGAACGACAGCCCGCGCGAGCTGAGCCCGAGCGTGAGCTGGCGCAGCCGGCCGGCCGCCCCGGGGTCCCCCATCGTGAGGTCGAGATGAACCGATGCTTGCTCGATGCGGCCGGACCCCGCGGGGTTCACCCACACCGCCCGCGCGTCGGTCACATCACTCGGGTGCAGGTAGAGCGTGGCCCGATTCGGCACCACCTGGGCTCCCGCGACGGCAGGAACCACGAGCCACAGGAGCGACCACCCGCCCATCCGCCGAGGGCACGGACGTCGTTTCGGGACCGCCGCTCTGTGCACTACGGCAGGGCCGAGACCGCGGTGTGGGCGACCTGGACCACCGGTACGGAGACTCCCTGCACCGGCAGACGGACGGTGAGGGCGGTCGAGTCCCGCACCTCTCCTGCCATGTAGCGGCCGTCGGCGCTGAGGAAGGCGGTCCCGGTCGCAGTCCCCTCCCCCGACAGCTCGTAGGGTTGACCCGCGTTCTTGCCGCTCCCCGCGACGTGATAGCTCTGGCTGGTCTCCACCCGCAGACCGGACACGCCGGCGCGGTCTTCCCACGTCGACGCGCTCGCGTGAATGGTCGTGTGCCGCGAGCTGGTGGCGTCGCCGCCCTTTTGCGTGGTCTCGACCGTGTCGGTCCACGTGGCGCCGGGCTTGACCCCGTCCGCCGGAAGGCGTGGCAGGAAATCCCGGAAGTTGCCGAGCAGCTGGGCCACGGACTGGGCGAGCGCGCTGTCGGACGGCACGGCGTTCACGAACTCACCGCGCCGCGCCACGCGACCGGCGAACACCAGCTTGCGCACCTTGACGATGTTGTCGGCGACGGGCGCGGGGGTGCCCGAGTCGGCGACGATCGAATCGACGCTGAAGGTCGTCGGGTAGCCGATGCTGTCCGCGGGGCCGGTGATCGCCATGGTGACGAAGATGCGGGCGCCGAGCGTCTGCGCCTGCACCTGGTCGCCGAGGGTCTGCCGGATGTGGAGCTGCCGGTGCACGAGATAGCGCTGGGCGCCGGGCCCGTAGCGCACGCTCGCGGACCCGGAGGCAGGGGGGGGCGCTGGCGGCGTAGGTTGGATCGGAGCCGCTGACGACGTCGTGGGAGCGGCGCCCGGCGGGGGCGCCGCGGCCGGTGCCGCCGTTCCCGCCCTCCCCGAGGCGCAGGCGCCGGCAAGCACGCTCGCCACGAGCAACTGCCGAGGGGTCATGGGGAGGCGCGCTCGCCTTTGGTACGGCCAAACACGGCCACCATCTCGCTGCCTTCGCTTGCCACGCGCAGCAGCTTCCAGCCGCGCTTGCGCATGTCGGCACGCCATCCAATGAGCTTCTCCCACTCTTCTGCGGTCGTACGGAACACCCGCAGGTCCGCGACCTCCTCCCACTGCGCCGGGTAGGGCTTCGACGGCGGACTCATCGGGAGGAGGGCGGTAGGGCCATAAGCCGAGTTCTGTTTGCCCGCCGTAGCGGGGCAGATGGTCATCTCTCTGGGGCAGCTGTCGCCAGCCACCTCACGCGGCCTACCCGCAGCTCAGGCGACCCGGGCCGGGTCTCGCTGCTTACTTGGCCTTGCTCCGACTGGGGGTTACCGTGCCACGCCTGTTGCCAGGCGCGCGGTGGGCTCTTACCCCACCGTTTCACCCTTACCCTTGGATAAAGGGCGGTCTGTTCTCTGTGGCCCTTTCCGTCGCCTCGCGGCGCCCAGGAGTTACCTGGCAGTCTGCCCTGTGGAGCTCGGACTTTCCTCGGCACGCCACTCCAACCGACATGCCGCGACCATCACGCCCTACCGCCACCCGATACCAAAGCTACGGGCTCCGGAAGGGTCGGGGCAAGGCTAGCGCGCCAGCCGCCGCAGCAGGCGGCCCAAGCTGTCGAGCGACACGCGCTTCCCAAGCCCGGGTGCCTCGTCCGGGGCGAGCCAAAAGCCGTCGTTCTCCTCGAATACCAGGCGCTTCAGGCTGGTCCAGTCGCGGGCGGCCAGCGCGGCCGGCGGCACGGCCACGGCGTGCGCGAGGTTCAAGCCACCGCTGCGGTACAGCGCCAGCAGCTGGCGCGTGCGCAGCTCCGGCGTGAACAGGAGCAGCGGCCGGTCGGGGAGGGCGAACCCGCGCAGCAGTCCCAGCGCAAACCAGTCGGCCGGCGCCTGGGGCAGGCGGAACGCGAAATAGAGGTCGCGCCGCTGCTTCAGGATCCGGTCGCGCAAGGCTGCGGCCCGCCCGGCGACCTCGCCTTCCAGGGCGCGGTAATAGCGCGACAGCAGCCCGGCGTCCCGCAGCGCCGCGTAACGGGTCCCGGACGGCAGCGAGTCGAGCTCCGCCCGATTGCCGAAGCCGGCGATCCCGCGGCGCCACGCGGCGTCGCAGAACTCCTGGCCCATCGAGTAGCCGCGTGGGCCCTCGATGTCCAGGCCGAGGGCGATGACCAGAGTACGCTGCTCCGCGGCCAGGCGGCCGAGGGCGGCGTACGCGCCGGAGAGTCCCTCGGCCCACAATGCCGAATCGAGCGCGCACGGTGCGGCGAGTCCCTCGCCGCGTGCCCCGCGCGACGAATCGGCGGGATTGCGGCGCGCGTGATCGTAATCGAGCACCGGAATCCACGCGACGCTCGTCGGCTCGAGCCGGCCCACCGCGGCCGCCCAGGCGCGCCGCACGGCGTCCCGCTCCTCCCAGCGCGCGTGCACCGAGTCCGCTCCCGCCGGGTCGGCATCGCCTCCGAGCAGATTGAACCCGCCGACATCGAGCAGCGTGACGAGTGAATCGAGCGAGGCTCCGGGCCGCACAACGTGGCGCCCGTCCCGCGACGGCAGGAGCGGCACCCAGAGGACGCGCATCCCCTGCTGCCGCAGCCATTCGGGAACGCTGGTCGCGCGGTCGAGCTTGGGATCGGGGACGAGCGGCAGTCCGATCGTGTCCACACCGGCGGGCGGCGCAAGCGGCGGGGGGACGAGCTCCACCGGAGCCGGTGCCTGCTGCAGCGCGACGGGCACGCCGCGCGCCGCGGGGGGGACGTGCGCCCACTCCGCGGGGCGGCGCGTCCAGCGGGCCAGCGCCGTCAGGAACCCTCGAGTCCGCTCGAGCGCGTCGGGCTGCTGCAGCGGGGCCGTGGTCGGCCGGAACTGCGGCCCGAGGGCGCCGAGCGCGTGGCGGCTGATGACGAGGACGAGCCCGTCCCCGACGCGCGCCGCCGCCACGACGCCCGCGCCCCCGCGGGGCGATGGGGCACGGGGGGGCCGCGGCGCCCGCACGAACGCATGGAGCGACGTCACCGCGAGCAGGGCGGAGTGATCGCGCACGGTTATGACGTTGTTCCGGTCCAGCGGGAACGGCTCGTACACCTCGCCCAACGGCGAGCCGAGCGGCTCGTCACCGACCGTGCGCGCTTCCGCCCACGGCTGCGGCCGGCCGGTGGTCGTCAGCGCCCGAGTGGTCGTGTCTTCCAGCAGACGGTCGCCGATCGAGATCCCGGTCCCCAGGAAGTCGAGCCAGCGATTGGTGGTCCAACGGTCGAGGTACCCCTCGCCGTCGGCATCATAGCCCAGCACGGCCACGCCGCCGCGCAGCACCCACTCGGTGAGCAGCGCGAGGTCGCCGACCGTGAGCGCATCGGACGGCGCCTCGGGCTCGCGACCGAGCAGGAACAGGAGCACCCGGTAGCGGTCGAGATCGGCACGCGCCAGATGCGGATAGAAGCGGCGGTATTCGATATTGTACCCCTCGTCGCGCCATGGCTGGACCGTCCCGTTCAGCAGGGCGGGCTCCGACAGGGCGAGGTCGAGCACGAGCAGGCGCCGCGCCTGGGGTTGGCAGGCGCACAGCAGCAGCACGGCGGTGAGACCGATGCGTCGCATCCCGTCAGTGTAGTGGGCGCGGCGTGCTCGGGCCAGCCGTCACCCGGCCGCAACGAAGCGGGCGAGCGGGTCGCGCATGTCGCGGGCGCGCTGCCAGCGCTCGGCACGTGGCTTCACGAGCGCGCGCGCTACCAGCGCGGCGAGCTCCTTCGGCACGTCGCGCCGTACGCTGCGCACGTCGGGCGCGGGCCGGTGCTGATGCATGTCCAGCACGGCCGCCGCGCTGACCGAAGAGAAGGGCGGCCGGCCCGCCAGGCACTCGAACAACACCACGCCGAGCGAGTACAGGTCAGTGCGCCCGTCCACGTCGGGAGCGCCCTCCACCTGCTCTGGGCTCATGTATTCCTCGGTGCCGACCACGAAGCCGCTCCGGGTCACGCGGTCGTCGCCCGAGCTCGCGATCGCGCGCGCGATCCCCAGGTCGACGAGGACCGCGCCCCCCGGGGACAGCACGATGTTGTCGGGCTTGATGTCGCGGTGCGCAATGCCGTGCGTGTGCGCGTGCTCGAGCGCGTCCAGCGTTTCGACGGCCATTCGCGCGGCGTCCGGGATACGCAGCCGGGCCTCGCGGCGCAACGTCTGGCGCAGATTGTCGCCCGGCACGTAGGGCATCACGTACCACAGGAGATACTCCGCCTCGCCGCTGTCGATCAGGCGGGCGATGTGCGGGTGGTTGAGCTGCGACGCGTAGCGGATTTCCCGCAGGAAGCGGTCGGCGGCGACCGAGACGGCCAGCTCCGGATGCAGCACCTTGATGGCCACGTCGGCGCCGCTCGCGTCGCGCCCCGAGAAGATGCACGCGTTGCCGCCGCGGCCTACCGCCGCGATCACGCTGTAGCGATCGCGCAGCGCCTTGCGGACCCGCTCGATCAGGTCCCGTCCCGACATGGCGTTACCGTCCCGTCTCCCCGACGCCGCACGCACCGGCTGTGGGTACTAGCTAACAATACGGGGCGGGCCGGCGGGCGCTAGATTGCCCCCGCGTGAGGCTCGAAGCGGTCCAGGGGGACATCACCCAGCAGGCGGTGGACGCGATCGTCAACGCCGCGAACACCACACTGTTAGGCGGTGGGGGCGTGGACGGAGCGATTCACCGCGCTGCGGGGCCCGAGCTCCTGGAAGAATGCCGCCGGATCGGTGGCTGCCCCACCGGGGAGGCCCGGATCACGCGGGGCTGCCGACTGCTGGCGCGCCACGTGATCCACACTGTGGGGCCGGTCTGGAGCGGGGGCAGGCGCGGCGAGCCCGAGCTGCTCCGGGGCTGCTACGTGAACTCGCTCCGGCTCGCTCGCGAGCACGAGCTCCGGTCGGTCGCGTTCCCGTCGATCAGTACCGGAGCGTATCGCTATCCCATCGAGCAGGCCGCGACCGTCGCGGTGGAGACAGTACGTCTGGAGCTGGGCGAGCCGGGCCCACTCGAGCTGGTGCGGTTCGTGTGCTTCAGCGCGGGAGACCTGGCAGTGTATCGGCGGCTCCTAGGCGCTTGAGGGCGGCCCGCGCGGCGGCGGCATAGGGCGCCCACGCCTTCCCGGTCCCCACCGCCGCGACGAATCGGTACGTCGCGATCGCGCTGGCGCGGTCGCCCGCCTGTTCCGCTTCGCTCGCCCGCTTGAGGAGGTTGTCGAGGGTCGTCGGATCCCGATACACGACGCCGGGATCGCGCCGCACCTGCTCCGCGAATCGGAAGAACCACGCCGCGCCGGCGGCGCCGAGCGCGACGGTCGCGCCGGCGAGCAACACTCCGAGGCGTCGGGCCCGCCTTGGCGAGGTGACCGGGGCGTCAGGTGGCATCGGTCAGCCGGACGGCGGCGCCCGCAGTCGCCTCCGTCACCAGCGCCATGAACTCGTAGTCGAGTGTCGCACTGGTGTCGCTTCGCTGGTGGTAGTGCGGGTTCCGGAGAAACGCCGTATCGGTGAGCATGAGCGACGCATAGCCCGCGTCCCAGAAGGACGCGTTGTCCGAGAGCCGCGTGAGCGGCAGCAGCCAGCCGCGCAGCCGGGTGCTGTAGGGGACGAGCGGCAGCTCGGGCACGGCGGGCCGGGCGGCCGCGACGAATCGGTCGAGCAGCTCGCGCGAGCGCGCGTCGCCCACGGCGGCGAGGAAGTCGCCCGTGCGCGGGACAGCGATCCCAAGGAGCGGTGGAACGATCTGGGCGCCCGGTGTGGGATCGCGGTAGCCGACCATCTCGAGGATCAGCGCGCCGGCGAGCGCGTCGCCCCGTGCCCGCCGGGCGCGTGCGAACGCGTGACTTCCGACGCGGTAGCGACCGGTGACGGTCTGGAGCTCCTCCAGGTCGAGGCCGACGAACTCGACGCCGGCGCGCGGCGTCCGTGTGGCCACGAGCCGGGCGCACTCGAGGAGCACCGCGACCCCGCTCGCGTTGTCGTCCGCCCCGGGCGTGTGTGGCGTCGAGTCGAAATGCGCTCCGACGACCAGCCGGGGACGGTGCGGGTCGCTGCCGGACAGGACGCCGACCACGTTGTGGTAGGTGCGGCGCCGAAACGAAAACGGCGCGAGCTGCACGTCCAGGCCGAGGGCGGCGAGCTCGTGCGCGACGTAATCCCGGGCCGCGCGGTGGCGCTCGGGTGCCGCGACGGGGTGGCGCACGCCCTCGAGGGCAAGCACATGGCGACCCAGCCGCTCGGCGAGAACCGCCCGTTGACCGCGGGTTGAGGCGGCGCGGCCCGCCTCGGGGCGCGCGGCATCCCGCCCCGACCCCGCTTGAGCCGACGTTGACCCCTCCATGTTAGCGTCGTCCTCGCATGGTGACCGTGTGCACCGTCCTCCCGCCGCCGGAGCGGCCCCGCGTCGATGCCGCCGCAGACGGCTGCTTCGCCACACTTCACGCCGCATCGTTGCGCGATGCGTTGCGGGCCGCACGACGCAAGCGGGTCGACGCGCTGGTCCTGTCGGTCCATGCGTGCCGTGGAGAAGAGCTGCCCGCGGTCGCCCGCTTCGTGCGCGAGTTCCCGGCGATCCCCGCCGTCGCCCTCGTGTCGCGCCACGATCGTGATGCCTCGGAGACGCTGTTGCGCCTGGGCGCCACCGGCATCCGCTCCGCCGTGGACTGCTCCGAGCCGGCGGGGTGGCGGCGGCTGCGCGATCTCGTGGGTCACCCCGCGTCGCCGGTGGCGGCCCGCATCCTCGCCCGCGTCGTTCCGGCACTCGCCGGCGCGACCGGCGACGTGCGCGCGTTCTTCGAGGCGATCGCCCGACTCGCGCCCGTGCTCGCCACCGTGCGCCGGCTGGCGCGCCATCTGCGCATCTGCCCGAGCACGCTCATGTCCCGCTTCTACCGCGAGAGCCTCCCGTCACCCAAGACCTACCTAGCCGGGATGCGGCTCGTGCACGCGGCGTATCTGTTCGGCAATCCCGGGTTGTCGGTAAGCGACGTGGCGTACCGGCTCGATTACTCCTCGTCGCAGAGCCTGGGGCGCCACCTGAAGGCCATGCTCGGCGTCACCGCCGGCGAGTTCCGCCGCCGCTTTCCCTTCGAGGTGGCGCTCGAGCGCTACATCGACCTCCTGATCACCCCGTACCGGGACACCCTGCGCGCGTTTTGCCCACTTAACGCGGGTCTGTGGGACCAAGGACCGAACGTGACTCGCGTGTCCCGGGCGGGGTGATCAGTCCGCGGCGGCGCGCCTCACCGGGCGCTCCGGCGCCGCCTGCTCGCGGCTGAGCACCGAGAAGCGCGCGATGCTCGCGCGCAGCCGCTCGGCGAGCTGGGCCAGTTGTTGCGACGTCGCCGTCAGGTCGCCCATCGAAGTGATCTCGGCCTGCGTCGCGGCCGCCGCCCCGTCGGCGCTCTGCGACGACGCGCTCGAGATCGCCGCCACCTGCTGGAGCGACTGCGCCAGCTGTGCGAGACGCTGTGCCTGGCTGCGCGACACCTCCGCCGTCGCATTCACCAGGTCGCCCACGAGCTCGATTCCCTGGTGCAGCTCCTGGAGGGCGCTGTCCGCTTCCGCGGCGACGGCCCCGATGTCGCGCACCTTCGCCTCCCCCGACTGCATTGCCCGCGCGGCGGCGTCGATGCCGGCGCGCAGCTCGGACACGAGCTCGGCCACCTCACGCGCCGACTTTCCCGCCTCTGCCGCGAGCGCCCGCACCTCGTCCGCCACGACCGCGAACCCCTCTCCATGCTCCTCGGCCCGTGCCGCCTCGATGGCGGCGTTGAGGGCGAGCAAATGCGTCTGGCGCGCGATCCGCGCGATCGTCTGCGCGAACACGCCGATCCGCTCCGACATCCCCGACAACCCGGCCACGGTCGACGCCGTGGCGCGCACTTCCTCGCCCACCGTGCGCAGCGTCCGGCTGGCGCGGGCCACGCGCTCCCGGCCCCGCTCCGCCGCCGCCACCAGGCGGCCGGCATCCGCCTGCATGAGCTCCGCCCGCACGCGCAGCGCCTCCGCCTGGTCCGCTGCCTTGCCGCTCTCCCCCCGCGCGGTCTCGGCCAGGTCGCGCTGTTTGCCCAGGTCTTCCGCGAGGCGCTGGGCCGTGTGCGTTACGGTCTCCGATGTCGCGTGCAGCTCCTCCGCCGACGCCGCGAGCTCTTCCGCGAACGCCGCCACCTCATCCGCTTCCCGCTGCACCGTGGAGATCGTGCCCCCGATCTCCTCGATCATCTTGTTGAAGCTCTTCTCCAGGAACCCCAGCTCGTCGGACTCCTGCGCCGCGGCGCGGACGGCGAGCAGGCCGTGCTCGGCTTCTCCCATGATGCTGCGCGTGCGGCGGATGCGCTGGATCAACGTGGCCGGGATCTCCTTCAGTGTCATCGCCACGACCATCAACGTGAGCGTCTCGAGCACGGGCCCGGTGGTCAGCGCGGCCTCGCCGCCGTACAGCGCGTGGTGCATCTGCACGGCGCCGAGATACGCCAGGGCGGCGGTGAGGACGAGGAAGTTGCCGACGGTGTGCCCCTGGTCGAACGCGTAGGGCAAGACGGCGATGAGGAAGGCGACCACGAAGCCGCCGTGGCCGAACCAGACGATCAGCACGGCGACCAGCGCGACGTCCAGCAGCGCCAGGGCGTAAATCAGCCACCAGCGGTACCAGCCGCGCTCGTTGATCATCCCCAGTAATGCGTTGAGAATCAGGCCGCCGCCCGCCACGAGGACCATCGTTCCAGGCCGCGTCCGCACCGCTTCGACCGCCCATCCGATCAAGCCGAGGACGAGTCCGGTGCCCACGAGCCACCAGCGGCGCCGCAGGCTGCGTGCGATGGTCTCGAGATCCTTGAGGCGCTGCTCGAGACCCGTGGCGTCGTCCTTCCAGCCGCGAATCTTCGACGCCAGTGACGGCCGGTCGGCCGCGCCGGCCTGGACGGTCATCTGGTCAGCTTCCTGCGGCATGATCGCGCACCTCGATCAGCATCATACACCCTGCCCCGCCCTGCACAAGGCGCCGCGGGCCGTGTCTCGGGACGAGTCAGTGTGCGCCGTTATGAGCCAGGAGCGGGGCGGGCCGAACGCGATTCCAGGCTCGCCCACGGCGGACGCGTCGGGGCATGAGTAATGCGCGAGCCCCGACCGAAGCGACGGTTTCACTTTGCCCTGGAGGTACGATGCGAAATCCTGTGACCGCATTCTGTGTGATCGCGACCACCCTCGTGGTCGCTGCATGCACCGACGGGACCGGTTCACGCGGCATAGCTCCGGTCAGCCTGGCGGTGTCGGGCGGCGCGAGCGCCATGACAGCGGCCGCGCCGCAGGCGGCCGCGACCGAGACCTTTTCCGACGGCACCAGCACGCTTGTGATCTCGAGCGTCGAAGTCGTGCTGCGTAAGGTGGTGCTCAAGCGGGCAGGGGCGGCGGAGCCAGCCGGTTGTGCCATGAGCACGTCCGGTATCATGGCGTCCGACGACGGAGCCTGCGACGATGGCAACGACCGCGACGAGCTGGAGGCGGGGCCAGCCCTGGTGGATCTGCCGCTCGGCGGCATCGAGCGGACATTCACGGCGGACGTCCCCGCCGGAACCTTCGACGCGCTCGAGTTCCAGATTCACAAACCGAGCAGCGACGGTGATGCCGCCGACCAGGACTTCCTCAAGGCGCATCCCGATTTCGCCGGGATTAGTATTCGGGTGAAGGGCACGTTCAACGGCGCCGATTTCACCTACACGAGCGGTCTCAGCGTCGGCGAGGAGTTGAGGTTCGATCCGCCGGTAGTGGTCACCGCCGGGACGCCGGCCTCGGTGACGATCAAGCTCGACCTGGACAGCTGGTTCCGGAGCGGCGGCTCGCTGGTCGATCCCGCGACCGCGGCCAAAGGCGCCGAGAACGAGAACCTGGTGCGTGACAATATCATGCGGTCGTTCCACGCCTTCCAGGACAACAATGAGGACGGGATGGACGACGGGCACGAAGGCGGGGACGGCGGACACTGACCCGCCGCTGCGCTCCGCCTTCTTTAATCCTGGTCTCTCTACTTAATGAGAGCCGCGATCTCCGCTGCCGCCGGTCCCGCGCCGAGTCCCCGATAGGACGCGACCGCGCGCTCGCGGGCAGCGCGCGCTCCGGCGGCGTCGCCGAGCGCCTCCAGGGCGGCACCGAGATCGCGTTCGATCTCGGCCAGCGTGTGGGCGCTTCCCTGCCCCCGTGCGAGCTCGGCCGCCCTCAGGAGCTGCGCCGCTGCACGGGAGTCGTCGCCCCGCGCCCGCGCCACGCCCGCCTCGAGCCGCCACACCTCGGCCAGCCCGACGGGATGCTGCAACCGTTGGTACGTCGCTCCGGCCCGCGCCAGCTCGGCCGCGGCCAGCTCCACGTCCCCCTGGACCAGGTGTAGGTCGGCACGCCCGGCGAGCGCGAGGGCCGAGACGGCCTCGTTCCCCAGCTGCTCGGCCAGCCGCACCGCTTCCTCGGCCGCGGCGAGCGCGCCGCGGTAATCGCCCAGGGCACGTCGGCTGATGCCGATGTTGTGCTGTGTCTCGGCCATGCCGCGGGCCAGCCCCGCCTGCTGGTACGCGGCGAGGGCGAGTTGGTAGCTGGCGAGCGCCTCGCGCCACTCGCCGCGAAGATTCGCGATGATGCCAAGGTTATTGAAACATCGGGCCTGTGCCGCGTGGTCGTCCAATGCCCGGGCGAGATCGAGCGCCGCCGCGAAATGCGCCTCGGCACCATCCACCTCCCCGCCCTGCAACGCGATGGCACCTTGATAGTTGCGCGCCCGTAGCTCGGCGTGACGTTCTCCCCGCCCGCGGGCGACGGCGAGGGCGGCCGCCGCCCAGCGGCCCGCCTCGTGATGGGCCCCCAGTCGCCCGTGTGCCTCGGCCGCGAGCAGGGCGAACGGCGTCCGGCTGGCGATCACCTCGGGCGGGAGCCGCTCGAGCCGCTCCAACACCTCCCGGTGTCGCCCCTCCTCGGCCAGAGCCCGCAGTTCGGCGAGCAACGCCACTTCGTCGGCAAGGGAGGTCAACACGACGCGTCCCTCATTCCCTACCAGGCGATGGCGTACTGCGAGAACTGCAACACGTCGGCGTCGAACTCCTCGAGCTCCACCGACTTCACCGCCGCCATTTTTGACCACAGCGAGTCGGGGGGCTCGCGGCGCCACAGGGACAGGAGCCCCTCGATCGCGGCGTCCCCTGAATCGACGCTGCCGTCGCCGTTGAAATCGGGATCGGCGTAGTGGTACTCCACCTTCAGGCGAGCGGGATCATTCGGATTGAACTGCAGACCCGACGGCTGAAAGTCGAACCGGAACTGCTTCGTGTCGACCACAGTAACCGTGATCTGGATGGAGTCCCCGGCTGCGAAGGCGGTCCCATCGGGCTTGCGATACAGCCCGTCATTGGGTACCTCGAAACGGAGGAACTCCGCCCCCGAGTCGGTCGGCGTGCTCCCCTGGTAAACCAGGCGCACCCTCCGGGCCTCGCCGACTTTCGCGTAGAAGACGCCCTGAGCCGAGAGCAGCGGCTTGTAGGTGGAATCCTGACGCACGAAGTTGAGCGTCGCACGCGGCGCCGGGCTGCCGGGGCCACTCGAATTGCTGCACGCTCCCACCAGCGCCAGCGTCACGAACGCGAAAAACAGCCGTCGCATATGGATCCTTCCAGGCTCGAGGTTGGGACCCAACGGGGCAAGGGCTGGGCCACCGTAAGTCAATATGTGATAACGTGATGTACGTTGCGACCTGGCCCACGTCGAGGCACGTGGCTCAATTCGGATCACCCTCACCCTCCTCGTCATCGGCCCCCTGCCCCTCCAGCAGTCGCTGCAGGCGTGAGCGGGAGATGCCGAGCCGTCGCGCGGCTTCGGAGCGGTTGCCCCCGGCCGTGTCGAGCATGGCGCGGGCGGCGGCCCGTTGGATTTCCGCGAGGGGTGCCGGGAAGGGCAGGGGCCCGGCGCCCGCAGGCGGGGAGGGGCGGCGCGTGAGCTCGGCGAGCGCGACAGTTCCGGGCGCCGACAGCAGCACCGCACGCTCGATCGCGTTCCGTAGCTCCCGGATGTTCCCAGGCCACGCGTGGGCGAGCAAAGCGCGCCGCACCTCGGGTGTGAGGCTCACCTGCGGCAGCTTGTATTGCGCGACGAACTTCTTGAGGAAAAACTCCGCGAGCAGGATTACGTCGTCCCCGCGCTGCCGCAGCGGGGGCAGCTCGAGCGTGATGACGTTCAGCCGGTAGAACAGGTCCTCCCGGAAGCGGCTCGCGTGAACTGCGGCGGGAAGGTCGGTGTTGGTTGCCGCCACGATCCGGACGTCCATCGTGCGGGTGGTCGTGGCACCGAGGCGTCGCACGCTCTTCTGGTCGAGGGCCCGCAGCAGTTTGCCCTGGAGCTCGGGCGCGAGGTGGTCGACTTCGTCGAGGAACATGGTTCCGCCGTGCGCCACCTCGAACAGACCGGGTTTGGCGGTCTTGGCGTCCGTGAACGCGCCGCGCTCGTGACCGAACAGCTCGCTCTCGAGCAGTGCCGCGGGCAGGGCCGCGCAGTTGAGCTCGACGAATGGAGCAGCCGCACGCGGCCCGCCGTAGTGGAGTGCGCGGGCGAGCAGCTCTTTGCCGGTGCCGGTCTCACCCGTGATCAGTATGGTGGCGTCGCCGTGGGGCACGACGCGCGCCGCGCGCTCGAGCACCGCCTTGAGGGCGGGGCTCTCGCCCACGATGTCGCGGAACGCGTGCGCCTGCGCCTCGAGTTGCGCCAGCGCCGCGCGGCCGAGCGCGGCGCGGCGGCGTTGCACGGCCGCGGTGAGGGCGTCGCGCAGCCCGTCGCGGTCGTCGGGGAGCGCGAAATAGTCGGCCGCCCCCGCGGCCACGACTTGCGCCGCCAGCCGGTGCGACGCCGCCGAGCCGACCGCGATGACGGGTACGCCTCCGGGAACCGCCAGCTGGGGGAGCAGCGCTGCCACGTCGGCTTCGTGGCCGGCTGCGGCCACGACCACGACACCGACTCCCGCGGAAGGAGGCCTGGTCTCGGCAGGCGTACACTCCGCGAGCAGCACACCGAGATCGCGCGCCAGGACGGGCCAGAAGTCACTGAACGAGTCGCTCAGCCGGACGACGAGCAGCGTCACGTCGCCGGACGCGGTCATCGTAGACCCAGGTCCGCAGCGGTGACCAGGACCTCGACGGCATGGCCGGCCTGCTCGAGCGCGGCGCGGCCGCCCTCCTCCCGATCCACGACCGCGAGGACGCCGAGCACTCGGCCCCCCGCCGTTTCGACAGCCGTGATCGCGTCCGCCGCCGATCGGCCCGTGGTGATCACGTCCTCGACCACCACGACGGCGGCTCCGGACTGGAAGCACCCTTCGATGCGCTGTGCGGTCCCGTGCGCCTTGGGTTGCTTGCGCACGGTAAAGGCGTCGAGCGGTCGACCTTGGGCGTACGCCGCGGCGGCGATGGCATAGGCCACGGGATCGGCGCCGAGCGTGAGACCGCCGACCAGGTCGGGGGCCCAGCCACGGGCGGCGAGGCGCTCGAGCCCCAGGGCGCCGATGAGGGCGAGGCCTTCTCCCGACATCGTGGTGTGGCGCGCATCGATGTAAAAGCTGGAGCGGCGCCCGGAGGCGAGCGTGAAGTCGCCGTGCGCCACCGACCGCTCCCGCAGGAGGTCGCGGAGGCGTCGCTGGAGGTCGCCGGTCGGTCTCATGAGATGTTAGTAGTAGCCTCTGCTACTACTATTCTTCTCGGCGTCGGACCACGCGCTTGAGCGCGTCGAGCAGGCCGACCCTGGGCGCGGGACCGGCCGACCCGGCCGTGAGCCCCGCGCTCACCGCGTCGGCGAACGCCGCCACGGTGGGCTGCCGGCGGGCGGGATCGCGCTCCAGGCCCCGCATCACCGCCGCCTCGAGGGCCGGGGCGAAACGCAGTCCCGGCGCCGCCTGATTCAACGGGATCGGGGGCCGGGTGAGCAGTTGCTGGAACAGCTCCCGCGGCGTGCGCCCCGTGTGGGGGTGCTGGCCGGTCAGGAGCCAGTAAGTGATCGTGGCCAGGCTGTAGATGTCGGCGCGCCCGTCCACCAGCTCGCCCGACAGGGCTTCCGGCGCGACGTACTTGAGTGTCCCGACGAAGAACCCCGTGCGGGTGAGCCGCTCCTCGGGTGGCAGCTCGGCGTCCCGGGCGATGCCGAAGTCGAGCAGCTTCACGGCCTGCCGCGTGGCATCGTACACGATGTTCTCCGGCTTCAAGTCCCGATGGATGATGCCCGCCTGGTGTGCCGCCATCAGCGCCGCGGCCAGCTGCCGCACCACGCTGGCGACCAGAGGCGGAGCGAGCGGGCCGGCGCGGTGTACGTACTCCGCCAGTGACTTGCCGTCGGCCCACTCGAGGGCGAGGTAGTAGAGGCCGTCGGCTTCGCCGTAGTCGTAGGTGCGGACCACGCCCGGGTGCTGCACCCGCGAGCCGTACCCCGCCTCCCGCAGGAAGCGCTTGACCACGGTGGGGTCGCTCGCGAGCCGCGACCGCAATACCTTGAACGCACAGGCACCGCGCTCGGGGTGCTCTGCGCGGTACACCTCGGCCGTGCCTCCCTCGCCGACGCGCTCGAGGAGGCGGTAGCCGGCGATGGTCCGACCGGCCAGGTTCTCGCTGGGCATGGGAACGCGCGAAACTAACGCCCGGATTTGAGGTTGAGCAAGTGAGACAAGCGGTGGTAGCATTCCTCCTGTGCGGCGCAGCCGCTTGCAGTTCCGCCCCGCGGCCGGGGACGGGCCCTCGCCCAGATCCCGGTGAGGGTGCTCCCACGCTGTTCGACGCCGGCAGTGTCTACGGATCCCTGGGCCTCTTGGTCGGCGGCCCCGCGCTCCCGTTCATCGCCAACCTGCGCTACTTCGCCGATGCCGCACCGGATTCGACACTGGCCATGTTCGCCCTGTCGCTCGCCAACCACGCGCTCACCTTCCAGCGCGATGGCAGTGGCTTCGCAGCCCAGTACCACGTGGACGTCGCGTTCCGGGCCGACAGCGGCGTGACGCGTCAGTTCGCGACCGACGAGACCGTGCGCGTGCGCACGCTGCAGGAGACGGTCCGGGCCGATGAGAGCGTGATCTACCAGCAGTTCATCGCCGTGCGCCCGGGCATTTATCACATCGACGTCACGGTGCGCGATCGCAACGCGCCGGCGGTGGCGCACGGCCAGCGCGCCGACACCGTGCCTCGGTTGGCAGGGCAGGGGATGAGCGAGCCGCTGGCCGTGTATCAGGGTCCCGGGCGGACCCGGCTCGCTGACGTGCCCAAGTTGCTGGCGAATCCGCGCGGCGCGGTCTCCTACGGTGCCGACTCGCTCCGCTTTTACGTCGAGACGTACGGGATGCCGCGCGGGGCGCGCCTCGCCGCGCATGCCCTGGATCAGGCCGGGCACGAGGTCTGGCACGACACGGTGGCGCTCAGCGGCACGGACTCGTTCGCCAGCGCGCTCGTGGTGCTGCGCCCCGGCGATCTGCCCGTCGGCCAGGGCCGGTTCGAGGTGAGTACGGTCGGGGCCGCCGCGGCCGGTGGTGGAGCGGCGCGCTCCACGCCTTTTCTCGTCAGCTTCTCGGACCAATGGGCCATCACGAACTACGACCAGATGATCAGCCTGCTGCGCTATTTCGAGCGGCAGGAATGGGTGGACAAACTGCGTCGGGCGCCGCCCGAGGAGCGCCCCGCGGTGTGGCGCGAGTTCTATCGGGCGACCGATCCGGACGGGGCGACGCCGGAGAACGAGGCGCTGGAGGCGTATTTCCGCCGGGTCCAGTTCGCCAACCAGCGGTTTCGCGAGTCGGGCGACCCGGGCTGGCTTACCGACCGCGGCGAGGTGTACGTCACGCTGGGTGAGCCGGACGACGTGTTCGACTTCAGCTCGGACGTCTCGCGCGCCGGCTCGCGCGGCATCCGCTGGACCTACAACGCGCTGCGGCTGACACTCTTCTTCCAGGATCAGAACGGCTTTGGCCGCTTCCGCCTGACACCCCTGTCACGGGCCGAATTCCAGCGCGCCGCGGTGCAGGTACGTCACCACCAGTGAGGCGGGCGGGGGTCCTCGCCCGGTGCGGCGCCGCCGCCGCCCTGCTCGTGGTGTCCCGCGCCGCGGTGTCGCAGACCAGTCCCGACCTTGCGGCTCAACACGCCGAGTCGCTGCGGCTCTCCGGCCGTCCGTGGCACGCCGCGGAAGCGCTGCTCGCCGCCGCGGCGCGTGAGCCGCGCCTCAATGCCACCTTCATCGTCGAAGGGGCCAAGGCCGAGCTGCACGCCCGCCGGTACGACCGCGCGCGCAGCCTGCTGGTGGGGCAGCCGTGGCTCGAGGACTACGCCGACGGCGAGGCCCTCGCCGTGCTCGCGGAGGCGGAAGCGCGGCTCGGGCTGGCCACCGCGGCCGGGCACTACGCGGCGGCGCGCGCGCGCGCCGCCGGTGTGCAGGCCGCCCTGCTCGCCGTCCGCGAGGGACTCGCCTGGGAGGCGGTGGGGGAGCGTGACTCGGCGGCGGCGGCGTACGCCGCCGCACGCGCGGCGGGCCTGTCGTCGATCGATCCGTGGCTGCGGGTTCGGCAGGCACGGGTGACCCGGGACACGGCGGCCGCCTTCCGGCTGCTCGTGGACCTGCCGCCCCCCGTGGCCCGGGAGTCCGGTGCCGCGCGGGCCCAGGCCCTGCTCGCGGCGGGGGATTCCGCCGCCGCCCTTGAGGCCCTGGCCAAGGCCGGTCGCTCGCTCGACGTCGCGCGCCTGGCCGTGGCGCTGGGCGACTCGAGTCGCGCGCGCGACGCCCTGTACGCGCTCATGGCCCGGGCGCCCGAGACGGACGATGCCGCCGCGGCGGTGGGCATCGCCCTCGCCGGGCTGGCGCCGCGCACGGCTCCCGAGTATGTCGCGCTGGCGCGCGCGATGAAACCGCACGGCGCGGCCTCCGACGCCCGGCTCGAGGTCGAGCGCGCGATCCGCCTGGGTGATTCGAGCGCCCCCACCCTGGTGCTCGCGGGCGAGCTGCTCGCGGGCGCGGGTCGCTACCGCGACGCGGAGCGGGCCTATCGCGCCGCCGCCCGCGACTCCGCGCTCGGAGCGCTCGCGATCTACCGCCGCGCACGCATCCTCGCGCGGCTCGGGGACGCCGGCGCGCCCGAGGCGTTGTCCGGCTTCGCGCAGTCGTTTCCCGCCGATACGGCGGCGCCCACGGCCCTCTACGTGCTGGGCGACATGCTGGCCGACCGGGGTGAGTGGGCCGGGGCCGCACGCTGGTTTGACGAGCTGATCGCGCGCTATCCCGCGGACCTGCGCGCCTCGCTGGCTCGGTTCCGCCTCGCCGCGCAGGCGGTGCGCGACGGCCTCCCGGACAGCGCCAGCGCTTTGTACCGAGCCGAGGTGGCGGCGGGGGCACCGCAACGCATGAGTGCGCGCTTCTGGCTCGGGAAGCTCGCGCTCGAGTCGGGGGACAGCGCGGGGGCACGCGCGTCCTGGCTCGCGCTCGCGCGCGAGGATTCGATCGGATATTACGGACTGCGCGCGCGGCGCGAGGTGATCTTGCCGCCGCTCCGGTTCGCGGCGGCGCCGCCGCCCGCGCCGTCGGCCACGATCGCCACGACGCTCGGCCGCGTCGACACGCTGCTGCTCGCCGGCCTCGACACCGCGGCCCAGGTCGAGGTGCGCACCATTCTCGCGCGGGCGCCGCAGCAGGACGTGGACGCGCTGCTCGCGTGGAGTGACGGGCTCGCGCGCCGCGGCTTCGGGCCGGCGGCGGTGCGGCTCGGCTGGCAGGCCGCGCTCAAGGCGCCCAACGACCCGCGGGTCCTGCGCGCCATCTTCCCCTGGCCGAACCGCCGCGCCGTCGAGGGGGAGGCGGCGGAGTTCGGCGTCGACCCGCTGCTGCTCGTCGCCATCGTGCGCCAGGAGAGCGTGTTCGATGCCGAGGCCCTTTCTCCCGCCGGCGCCCGGGGGCTGGCGCAGCTGCTCCCCGGCACTGCGGCGCTGACGGCGCGCGGGCTCGACGTGACGTTTTATCCGGAGTGGATCACCGTCCCGGACTTGAATCTCCACCTCGGCGCGGCGCACCTGCAGGAGCTGCTGCAGCGCTTCCCCGGTCGCGTCGACGCGGCGGTGGCGGCCTACAACGCGGGCACCGCGCCCGTGATCCGCTGGCTCGCGCGCCCCGGCGCCGACGACCCCGACCAGTTCATCGAAGCGATTCCCTATCAGGAGACGCGGGGCTACGTGCGCTCGGTGCTGCGCAACCGGGAGCTGTATCGCGCTCTGTACGTCGTCCCAACCAATTGACCGCCAGAGACTTAGCAACAGTGCCCGCGCGGCCGTCGGGTTGCTTGACAACCGTTTCTGTGGCGCGTCATTTCATAGCGCGCCCGACATCGGTGCCGGGCCGGGTGCCACAGCGCCCCACGGGAAAGGATGACTCTGCAGGAGGCAGAACGAATGGCTAAGGGAAAGGTGAAATGGTTCAATGATGCCAAGGGGTACGGCTTCATTGAACAGGAGGGCGGCGAGGACGTGTTCGTGCACTTCTCGGCCATCCAGATGGACGGCTTCAAGACGCTCGCTGAAGGGCAGGTGGTGGAGTTCGAGGTGAAGGCTGGCGACAAAGGGTTGCACGCGGCGAACGTGGTTCGCGCCTAGTCGGCCCCCACGCCATTCGGCGTCACCCCCCCGCCCGCGCGCTCGTCGGGCGGGGTTTTTGATTCTCCGGAGCCTCCCGGCCGCGTTATTCTTCGCCCCATGCCGACGCTCTACCTCGTCGACGGGTACGCGCTCATCTACCGCGCCTTCTTCGCGATGATCGCGCGCCCCCTCACCACGCGCCGCGGCGAGAACACCTCGGCCGCGTGGGGCGTGACCAACTTTCTGCTGCGCCTGTTGGAACGGCGGCGTCCCGACTATCTCGCGTGGGTGCACGACGTCGGGGAGTCGTTCCGACACCGGACCTATCCGGAGTACAAGGCGACGCGGGAGAAGCTCGGCGCCGAGCTGCAGCAGGACTTCGACCGCTCGGTCGAGCGCATCGCGCAGATCCTCGATGCCTTTCGCGTGAGCGTGGTGGGGGTCGAAGGCTTCGAAGCGGACGACGTGATCGGCACGCTCGCGACCGCCGCGAGCGTCCGCGGCCTCGAGGTCGTGATCGTGTCCGGCGACAAGGACTTCTACCAGCTGATCGCGCCGGGCATCGCGCTCCTCAATCCCGGCCGGGGTGGTCCGGCGGCCGTCGAGGAGCACTGGGTGGACCAGACGAACGCCGGGGAGCGGCTGGGCGTCCCCCCCGAGCGCGTGGTCGATTACCTCGCCCTCGTGGGAGACACGTCGGATAACGTCCCGGGGGTGAAGGGTGTCGGCGAAAAGACCGCCCTGGAGCTCCTCAAGACGTTCGGCGATCTCGACGCGATCCTCGCCGGCGCCGGGCGCATCTCCGGCAAACGGGCGCGCGAGGCGGTGCAGCAGCACGCGGAGCTCGCCCGCCTGTCGCGCGAGCTGGTGACGATCCGGCGCGACGTGCCGCTGCCGCTCGATCTGGAGGCGCTGCGTGTCCGTCCGCCCGATGTCGCACGGCTCGCGGAGCTCTTCACGGAGCTCGAGTTTCGGACCTTGATCCCGAAGCTGGAGGGACTCCAAGAGGTTGGCGCGAGGGCGCCGGACACGTCCGCTCCAGCAGCCCAGCGGGCACCCGCCGTCGCGGACGTGTCCGGCGTCCCCGCGACCCTCACGGCGGCATCCGCGGAGCCGGCGATCGTGGACGATCCGGCGCAGCTCGCGGCGGTGGTGGCGGAATGCGGCCGCGCGTCGCTCGTCGCGCTCCACACGGAAGCGACGTCGCTCGATCCGCTGCGCGCCGATCTCGTGGGAATGGCGCTCGCGCTAGCGCCGGGACGCTCGTGGTACCTCCCGTTCGCACATGTCGCACCCGATGGCGAGCTGGCCGGTGGAGTGGTGCCGCGTAATCTGCCGCCACTCACGAGCGCGGAGCTCGCACCCCTCCGCGAGCTGCTGGGCGACCCACGCGTGCCGAAGGCGGGGCACAACGTCAAGCGCGACTGGCTGGTGCTGCGCCGGGCGGGTGTGGAACTGGCGGGAGTCGCCTATGACTCCATGCTCGCGAGCTTCGTCCTCGATCCCGGGCGGCGCTCCCACGCGATCGACGACCTGGCGCGGGACCGCCTGTCGCTCGTCATTCGGACCTACCCGGAGCTCGTGGGGCGGGGCAAGGCGCTGCGGTCGTTCGCGGCGGTGCCGCTGGCGGACGCCGCCCGCTACTGCGCCGCCGACACCGAGATCGTGCTGCGGCTCGTCGCCGCGTTCCAACCGGAGCTCGAGGATCACCAGCTCGTCCGCTTGCTCGATACGATCGAGCTGCCGCTCCTCCCTGTGCTGGTGGATATGGAGTGGCGCGGGGTGCGGATCGACGTCGCTCGGCTGAGCGAGATTTCCCGGACGTTTGCCGCCGAGCTCGCCGCTCTCGAGCGGACCATCCATCAGGCGGCGGGCACCGACTTCAACATCAACTCCACGCCTCAGCTGCGGCACGTGTTGTTCGAAAAGCACCAACTCCCGGTCCTCAAGAAGACGAAGACGGGTCCGTCGACCGACTACGAGGTGCTGGAGCAGCTCGCCGCCATGGGACACGAAGTGCCCCGCTTGCTCATCGAGTACCGCGAGCTGTCGAAGCTCAAGTCGACGTACGTGGACGCCCTCCCGGGGTTCATCAACCCGGCCACCGGGCGCATCCACACGAGCTTCAACCAGGCTGGAGCGGCGACGGGTCGGTTATCGTCCTCCGATCCAAACCTCCAGAACATTCCGGTGCGCACACCGCGCGGGGAAGCCATTCGCCGGGCATTCGTCGCCGCGCCCGGAGCGGTGCTGCTGACGGCCGATTACTCGCAGGTCGAGCTGCGTCTGCTCGCGCATCTCTCCGGCGATCCCGCGTTCGTCCAGGCCTTCACGCAAGGCGGGGACATCCACCGTCAGACCGCGGCCGTCATTTTCAACGTCGCCCAAGACAAGGTGACGTCCGAGATGCGAGCCCGGGCCAAGACGATCAACTTTGCGACCATTTACGGACAAGGCGCGTTCGCGCTCTCGCGCCAACTCGGCATCACCCAGGATGAAGCGAAGCAGTTCATCGAGCAGTACTTCACGCGGTTCTCCGGCGTCCGCGCGTGGCTCGATCGCACCGTCGCTGAGGCTCGTGCGAAGGGCTATGTCGAGACACTGTTCGGAAGGCGCCGCTACGTGCCGGAGCTCAAGGATCGCAACTACAACATCCGCGCGTTCGGCGAGCGCACGGCGACCAATTCGCCGCTGCAGGGGTCGGCGGCGGACCTGATCAAGATCGCGATGGTGCGCATCGCGGCGGCCCTCAAGCAGGGTGGTCTTGCGTCCCGCATGATGCTGCAAGTGCATGATGAGCTTGTGTTTGAGGTGCCGGCCGGGGAGGCGTCAATCGCCACGGAGCTGGTAAAACGCCATATGGAGCGAGCTGCCGAGCTGCGCGTGCCCCTCGTCGTAACTATCGGCGTCGGAACGAATTGGGTCGATGCCAAGGGATAAGCATGGCTCTTGCAGGAACGGCCGTCCGGGCACTATTCTGGGGCACCGGGTGGTGGTCAACCGCTCGGCGCCCCTTCGCGCCCGGAGGGTACGCAGGTGATGTCTCGACGCGGCTTTACCCTGATCGAACTGCTCATCGTGGTGGTGATCATCGGGCTGTTGGCGGCCATTGCCATCCCGAAGTTCTCCAACACGAAGGAGAAGGCGTACGTCGCCGCCATGAAATCCGACCTGCGCAACCTGGCCACGGCGGAAGAGGCGTTTTTCTACGACAGCGCGAAGTACACCACGAGCTTTGCCATGATGGGCAACTTCCTCGCATCGGCGGGTGTCGTGCTGGTGATAAACGAGGCCACGCCGGCGGGGTGGTCCGCCACCACGACCAGCCTGTACGCGCCGGGACGGCAATGCGCTCTGTTTTCAGGAGGCGCGACGCCGGTGGCGCCGGCGACGTCGGAGGGCCGCATTACCTGCCAGTAGCGCCGCCATATCGGGAGTTTACACGCCGCCGCGAGGGGATGTGCTTCGCCCTCGACGGCGGCGTGTGGCTTCACCGCCACACCATGCGGGGCGAGCGCATGGTCCATCTCGTGAGTGCCGACAAGGAGCGGTTGCTCGGGCTCGGTCGTGAGCTGGGGCTGCGGCCGGAGTGGCTGCAGTACAAGCCGCTCAAGGACCCGAGGACGGGCATCAGGGTGCCCGCGTGGCATTGGGACGTATGGGGGGAACGACTCAGACGGCTAGACGGCGAGACGTCCAGCGGCGTCTAGCCGTCTCCCTCCCGTTCGAGCTTCGGCGCCCGCACCCCCGGCCACCAATTCCATCTTCCGGCGATGTGCATGATCGCCGGGACCAGCACCATGCGGATCAGGGTGGCGTCGAGCAGCACGGCGGCCGCCAGGCCGAAGCCGATCAGCTGCACGGCGAGCACCCGCGTGAACGCGAACGTCCCGAACACGAGGATCATGATCAGGGCCGCGCTCGTGATGGTGGACGCGGTGGCGGACAGCCCTTCCATGGTGGCGTGGTCGTTGCGGCCGGTCTTGTCGAACACCTCTTTCACGCGCGTGAGCAGGAACACCTCGTAGTCCATCGACAGGCCGAACACGATGGCGAACACGAGCACCGGGACGACGGCCCAGATCGCCTCGGTGGGCCCCTCCAGTCCGAAGAACCGTCCGCCGTAGCCGTGCTGAAACACCAGCACCGTGAGCCCGAAGGCGCCACCCACCGAGAGCAGGTTCAAGAGGACGGCTTTTACTGGAACGAGTAGGGAGCGGAAGGCCCAGAACAGCATGAAGGCGGTGATGCCGAGGACCAGGCCCACGGTCTTCGGGAACTGGCGCATCAGCTGGTGCTGCGTGTCGACGTTGGACGCGGCGAAGCCCGCGACCAGGATCTCCGCCCCGGCGAGGCCCCGGATGCTGTGCCCCACGATGCCCCGGACGCGCCGCACGACGTCCATCAGCCCCGTGAGTGAGACCGTGTCTGCCGGGATCACGTCCAGCAGCGTGACGCGATTGTCGGGGCTCAGGTACGCGTCGAAGAACTTCGGGTTCTTGGCGCGCACCTGGTCGGGTTCGCTGTAGTAGATGGCGAGCTGCAGTGTCGACATCGCGGCCTTCACGCTCGCGACTCCGCGGACTTCGCGCACGCGTGGATCCTTGCGGATCGAGTCGGTGAGGGCCTTGAGCCCTGGCAGACGGCGCGCGGAGATGGCGGATTCTCCCTCGGGGAGCTGCACCACGACGCGCACCGGCTGAATCACGCCGCTCGCGCCCATCTCGCGCAGCGCCTCGAGCCCTCGGGCGGACTCCGACTCGGGAGGGAACCAGTTGGTGGCGGGGAGGCCCAGACGGATCTGCGTGAGCGGAAAGGTGAGCAGCGCGATCGCCGTGCCGCCCACGGCGACCGCACGCCACGGGCGGTGCCCGAGCCAGCGCGCCCAGCGCTCCCACCCCGTGGGCGCATGAAACCGCGCGAGCGGGCGCGCCAGCCACCGCGGGCGGTCGATGCCGCGTCCCAGCATCGCGAGCGCCGCCGGGAGAAAGGTGGTGGCGAGCAGGACCGCCATGGCGACGACGAGCAGGCCCCCGATGCCCACCGACCGAGTGTCGGAGAGCGGCGTGGCCACGAGCGCCGCGAACCCGACGACTACGGTCAGACCGGACGTCACCACTGCCGAGCCGGCGGTTTCGACCGTGCGAATGGCGGCATCCACGGGCGACAGCCCGCGGTTCAGCTCCTCGCGAAACCGCGTGACGATGAGCAGCGAGTAATCGATCCCGACGCCCAGCCCGACCATGGTCGTGATGTTCAACACGAACACCGACATGGCGGTGTAGCGAGCGGCGATGGTGACGAGTCCCAGCGCGATCGTGATCGCCAGGACGCCCACAACCACCGGCAGTGCGGCCGCCACGAGCGCCCCGAACGCGACGATCAACACCAGCAGCGTGAGCGGCAGCGCGCGCTGCTCGCCCCGCTCCGTGTCTTCGGCGCTGACGGTGCGGACGTCGTGATCCAGGGCGGGGAACCCCGTGACCATCACGTCGAAGTCCTCGGCACCCGGCACCCGCGCCAGCGCGTCGCCGATCGTGGCGCGCAGGTCGGGGACGTAGCTGCTGCTCAGGTCGCGGCTCGACTGGGGGGTGAGCGCCGCGATCAGGAACGTGGTGCGTCGGTCCTGGCTCACGAAGCTCGACTCGCCGATGGAGCGGACGGAGATCACCTGGCCCACGTAGCTGCGGCGCTCGACCGCGGCCGTGAGGGTGTCGAGCACGGCCGCGAACCGCGGGTTGGTCCAGCGTACGGGACCGTGCACCACGATCCCGACGTAGTCGGCGAACGGTGTCCGAAACGCCTGCTTCAGGAGGTCGGTGGCGCGGGTCGCCTCGGTCGCCTCGCTCGTGCCTCCGCGGAGGGCGAGGACCTGCTGGACACGGCACGCCCGCGGCGCGAACAGCACAAACAGAGCCGCCCACGCCGCGAGCACCCACCCGCGCCGGCGGATGATGGGCGCCGCGGGTAACGCGATCACTTACCGGCCAAGCATAAGCAGGCCACAATCATAGAGACGCCGTCAGGGCAAAGCTAGCGGCGCGACACCGGCCGCTCGCATATTGCGCGCATGGTCGTCGAGCGTCGCTTGTCCATCCTCATCTCCGCAGCGGTCGCGTTCGTCTTACTGACCGCGCTCTGGAATTCGTTCGTGCGGCCGGCGCATCCCGTGCGTGCCGGCCCAGCGGCCCACGCGCCCCTGGTCCTCGCTCCCGCGGAAAGCTCCGCCGCCGCGCGCGACAGCGCGGCCCGCGCGGCGTCGCCCGCCCCCGCTACCGCCTCCGCCTCCGCCACCGCCGCGCCTCCGCCCCCGCCCCCGCCGCCCACCGCGGGCCCGGGGGGCGACGCCGGGGGGCCGAGCTACATGGTGCTGCTCGCACGCTCCGAGATTCGTCGTCGCATCCGGGCCAGCGCCGGCCTCACGTACTTGAACGACATCGTGGCCGCCAGCTCGGACTCGGGGTTGCATCGGTGGGACAACCGTAGGGCGCGCCCGGTGCGGGTGTATCTGACCGCGGGCACGGTCGCGAACTTCCAGCCCGCGTTCCTCGATGCGGTGCGCAGCGCCTTCGAGGGCTGGGAGCAGGCGGGCGTGCCTGTGCGCTTCGCGCTCGATGCCGATTCGGCGTCCGCCGAGGTGCGGTTCCAGTGGCGCATCCAGTTCGAAGGCGAGCGCACCGGCCAGACCGACCTCGAGTGGGACGACGACGGACGGCTGACGAGCGGCGTCGTCACGCTCGCGACCTTCGATCCCAAAGGGCAGCCACTCACCCCGGACGACCTGCGGGTGATGGCGATGCACGAGATCGGACACCTGATCGGTCTCGATCATTCCCACGACCCCGGCGACCTCATGTACGCCGCGCCCAAAGTGCGGGAGCTGTCGCCGCGGGACATCGCCACGGCCCAGCTCCTATACCAGCTCGCGCCCGGGACGCTGCGCGCCGGCGGCTGACCCCGCGCGTATGGGGCTATATTGATGAATGGAGGGCGTGGGGCAGGTCCTATGACGCAGCGCATCGTCTCTTTGCTCACGCACGCCGTGCCCGACGGAGGGGTCGCCAGCCTCTCCCAGGCCCTTGATGCCCGGGTGCGCGAGGGCGAGCTGGTCGAGCGGCTGCCGGACGGGGGGGGCGCGGTGCGCTGCTTCGCCTGCGGGCACCGCTGTCTCGTCAAACCGGGCCGGCGCGGCATCTGCAAGGTGCGCTTCAACAAGGACGGAACCCTGTACGCGCCCGCCGGATATGTGGCGGCGCTGCAGTGCGATCCCACCGAGAAGAAGCCGTTCTTCCATGCCCTCCCCGGCTCGGACACACTCACCTTCGGGATGCTGGGGTGCGACTTCCACTGCGGCTACTGCCAGAACTGGCTCACCAGCCAGGCGCTGCGCGACGCCGCCGCGGGCGTGCTCCCGACGGACGTGACGCCCGACGGCTTGGTGCGGCTGGCGCTCCGCCAAGGCGCCAGGCTGGTCGGCTCGTCGTACAACGAGCCGCTCATCACAGCCGAATGGGCCGTGGATGTATTCAAGGTGGCGAAGGCCGCTGGTCTCAAGACGGCGTTCATCTCGAACGGCAACGCCACCCCCGAAGTGCTCGACTACATCCGTCCCTGGACCGATTGTTACAAGATCGACCTCAAGGCGATGGACGACCGGCGCTACCGCGAGCTCGGCGGCGTGCTCCAGCACGTGCTGGACGCGATCCGCCTGGTGTACGAGCGCGACTTCTGGCTCGAGCTGGTGACGCTCGTCGTGCCCGGTTTCAACGACGACAGCGCGCAGCTCAGGCGCGCTGCCGACTACATCGCCTCGGTGAGCCCCGAGATCCCCTGGCACGTCACCGCGTTCCACAAGGACTACCGCATGACCGACCCGGACAACACCACGCCGGAGATGCTCGTCCGGGCGTGCGAGATCGGGGCGGAGGCGGGCCTCAAGTTCGTGTACGCCGGGAACGTCCCGGGCAGGGTGGGCCGCTGGGAGAACACGTGGTGTCCCGATTGCGGCGACCTGCTTGTCGAGCGGACCGGGTACGTGATCACGCGGCAGCGGATCGGCGCTGACGGCCGCTGCCCCGCCTGCGGGCGCCGGATTCCGGGCGTGTGGTGCTAGGACTGGTTCTCCTGTTACAAGCGGCGCCGGCGGCAACCCCCGGGCATGGCCCCCCCCCCGTGGGTGGCCCGCCCGCGCGGGCCGCGTTCGACGCCGCGACCTTCGATCCCCTGGTGCAGGACGGCATCCGGCAGGGGGCCTACGCCGGCGCCGGGCTGGTCGTGGGGCGGCGCGACACGGTGTTGTTCGCCAAGGGATACGGGCATCTCACCTGGTCGGCGGCGAGTCACGCCGTCGATCCCGAGAGTACGCTGTACGACCTGGCCTCGCTCACCAAGGTGATCGCGACGACTCCCGCCCTGATGCTCCTCGTCGAGCGCGGGCGTGTGCGGCTCGAGGCGCCGGTCGCGACCTATCTCCCGGAGCTGCAGGGGACGCCGACGGCGGGCGTCACGGTGCGCCAGCTGCTCGCCCACACGTCCGGCTTGCGGGCGGATATCCCGGACGCCGAGCTCAAGGCGCTCCACGACAGCGCGGCCGTGATGCGACGGGTCCTGACCGAGGCACCTCGGGTCGCGCCTGGCACCCGCGTCATCTACAGTGATTTGAACGCGATCCTGTTGGGGGCCGTGGTGCAGCGCGTCACCGGGGAGCCACTGGACGTGTTCGCCTCGCGCGAGCTGTTCACGCCGCTGGGCCTCGCGGCCACGATGTTCCGCCCGCCGGTCCGGCTGCGGGCCCGGATCGCGCCGACCGGCGTATGGCGGGGGCATCCGGTGGCGGGCGTGGTGAACGACGGCAGCGCGTTCAGACTGCGGGGCGTGTCGGGGAACGCGGGCCTGTTCGCCCCGGCGATGGACGTGGCGCGCTTCGCCCAGTTCATGCTGCGCGAGGGCGCCCTGCCGGACGGGCGGCGCCTGCTCAAGCCGGAAACCGTCCGGCTGTTCACCACCAAAGCCGCCGACTTCGGGCACGGCAGCGAGGCGCGTGCCCTCGGCTGGCAGGCGCTGCCCACCGGGGAGAACGTCTCCAGCGCGGGCACGCGGTTCGGACCACGCAGCTACGGTCATACGGGGTGGACGGGCACGTCGCTGTGGATCGATCCGGACCGCGACCTGTTCGTTGTGCTGCTCACCAACCGTGCCTACACGCCGCGCGCCCGCCGCCCGTTCACGGTGCTGAAGGGCGTGCGCGGCCGGGTCGCGGACGCCGCGGCGCGAGCCTCCGATGCGCCCTGACCGGGCCAGCCTGATTTACGATGGTGAGTGCGGCTTCTGCCAGCAGGCGGTCGACCTGGTGCGGCGCTGGGACCGGGAACAGCGCATCGCGTTGGTCCCGTTCCAGGACCAAGCGCGGGTGGCGGCGTTCGGCATTCCCTTGCCCGCCCTCGCGGCCGCGATGCACTTGGTCCTTCCTCCCCCGGACGGCCGGGTGTTCGCGGGCGCGGACGCGCTGCCGGAGCTACTCAGGCTGCTGCCGCGTGGTCGCTGGCTGGCGTGGCTGTTCCGGTTGCCGGGCGTGCTGCCGGTCGCCCGGCGGCTGTACGCCTGGATCGCGCGCCGCCGCCGCTGCCTGGTGCGCGGCTACGCGGCCCGCTAGGTTCGGCCACAGGAGATGGAAGGGAGCAGAGCCATGACGGTGCCGGCGGAACTCACGGAGGAAGCGGTGCGCCAGGCGCTCCGCCAGGTGAAAGATCCCGAGCTCGATATGAACATCATCGACCTCGGCCTGGTGTACGACGTCGCGATCGCCGGGGGTGACGTGCGCGTGAATATGACTCTCACGTCTCCCGGATGTCCTGCCGGTCCCATGATCACTAACGACGCCTACCGCGTGCTCCGCGGACTCGAGGGCGTCAAGGACGTGGACATCGAGATCGTGTGGGAGCCGTACTGGACGCCCGAGCGGATGGACCCCAAAGTGCGGGCGTTGATGGGCCTTTAGGCGAGCGCCGCGAGCAGCGCGTCTCCCAGCGCCTCGATCTGCCAGCGCCGGAGCTCTCCGATTCGGGCGAGCCCGGCGCGGTCGTTTGGGACGGGCTGGGCGCGTGCGACGGCCTCGAGCGTCGAGCGGCCGCACAGCACGCCCGGCTCGAGCCCCAGCTCCTGGGCGACGCGGTTGCGCGCCGCCTTGAGACGCTCGACGCGCGCCTCGACGCTCGCGTCGCGGGGTGGCCGGGCAGTGCGCTCCACCCGCGGCAGGTCCGCCTCGTCGAGTGCCAGCGCCCGGCGCACGGCGTCCAGCAGAGCGGGGCCGTGACGCGCGGCGAGCGCACCGGGAAGCTGGCCCACGCGCGCGAGCTCCGCGGCGGACCGCGGCAGCGCGCGGGCCACGGCGACGAGCGCGTCGTTCCCGATGATCCGAAACGTCGCCCGGTCCTGCTCCGCTGCCACGCCTTCGCGCCAGCGATACAGCTCTCGCAGCGCCGCCAGCTGGGGCGGGGGCAGCGCCTTCGCACCTTTGACGCGGAGAAAGGCGTCGGCGCCGGCCCCCCCCTCCGGCGGTCCGGTCCAGCGCAGATCCTCGAGTCGCGTGAACTCCTCTTCGGCCCAGGGCAGGCGCTCGAGCGCCGCGAGACGGGCGCGCAATGCCTCTCGCAGGGCCGGCAAGTGCTGTGTGTCGGCGGCGGCGTATGCGAGCATGGCGGGTGGCAACGGTCGGCGCGACCAGTCGGCCTTCTGGTGCTCCTTGGCGAGCTTCACCCCCACGTACTTTTCGAGCAACGCCGCGAGCCCCACGGCGGGCTCGCCCGCGAGCTGGGCGGCGATACGGGTGTCGAACAGCCGGCGCGCCCGGAAGCCGTAGTCCCGGTCGAGGATCCGGAGGTCGTAGTCGGCATCGTGGAATATCTTCTCGACCTTCGGGTCGTCCAGCAGCCCGCCGACGGGGGAGAGGTCGGCGATCGCCAGCGGGTCGATGATCGCCGTCAACGACGGGCTCGCCAGCTGGACCAGGAAGATGCGGTCGTGGTAACGATGGAAGCTCGCCGCCTCGGTGTCGGCGGCGACGAGGGGCTCGCGCCGCAGCGTCGCAACCGCGTCGGCGAGCGCCGCCGGGGTGTCGATATAGGTCACTCTTGCTTGCTGAGCGCGTCCAGGCCCGCGGCGATCTCCTCCAGCGCCTTGGCCAGCGTCTTGTAGAATTCGGCGTCCGGCGGTTGGGAAGGGGGCGGGCCACCGAGCGGGTCGCCCGCGTACTTGCGGGCGGCGCGCGCGGCGTGGCGGATGTAGTCCGTGGCAACCTGCATCGGCATCCTCGGGATCTGGGTTCAGGTGTCTGATCCGGCGCTGCTGAGCGAAAAGATACGCGCGGCGCTCGAGCCGCGTCGCCTGGGCGAATGGCCCACGCCGCTCGAGCCTGCGCCGGCCCTCGCCGGCGCGCTGGGCGTGGCCGCCCTCGGCCTCAAGCGCGAAGACCGGGCGGCGGCCCCGGGGGGCGGCAACAAGGTACGCGGGCTGGAGTTCCTGCTGGCCGGCGTCCCGCCCGGAACGGTCTTCGTCACGGCGGGTGGCACGGGCTCCACGCACTGTCTCTGCACCGCGGTCCACGCCGCGGCCCTGGGACATCAAACCGTGCTGGCCCAGTTCCGCCAGCCCGAGACGGTCGCGAGTCGCGCCGTCGCCGCGGCGTGTGCCCGCCGGGCGGCGCTGATCGTCCGCGCGCCCGGCCCGGCGACCCTCCCCCTCGCCGTGCTGCGCGCCTGGCGGCGCGCCGGGGCGCTCGGAGCGCGGCGCTGGATTCCCGGCGGTGGCGCCCACCCGCGAGCGGTGGCGGGACATCTGCTCGCCGGACTGGAGCTCGCCACCCAAACGCCCGAGCCCCCGGAGGCGATCGTCCTCCCCCTGGGCACGGGTGGCACCGCCGCCGGCGTGGCCCTGGCAATGGCCGCGCTCGGCTGGCCCACGATGGTCGTCGCCGTGCGGGTAGCACCGGCCATCGTCGCAAATCGCTGGCGAACGACGTGGCTCGCGCACGCCGCGCGGCGGCTGCTCGCACGCCACGGCATCCGCATCCCGCATCCCGCATCCCGCATCCCGCTGGTGCTGGTGGACGGGTTGGGGCAGGGCTACGGACACGCGTCGCCGGAAGGCGAGGCGGCGCGTCGGCTCGCGGCCGAGCACGGCCTGACGCTCGATCCGACCTACGGCGCGAAGGCCTTCGCCTTTCTCCTACAACGTGCGGCGTGCGACGTGCAACGAGTCGTATTCTGGCATACGTTTGCGGTCCCGTGACTCCGTTCGCGACCGTCGAGCTGACCGTCTATCCGTATGAATGCGACGCGTTCGGCCATCTCAACCAGGCGGCGCTGCTGACGCTGCTCGAGCGGGCCCGCTGGGATGCGCTGGCCCGCGGACCCGGGATGGATTTGTTCGATCGCAACGGCGTCTGGCCGGCCGTGCGCAAGGCGGTGGTCGAATACAAGGCCGCGGTGCTGTCGCGCGACGTGCTGCGCATCGAGACGGTGGTGACGAACCGGGGCACGACCAGTATCACGCTGCGCCACGCCGTCCGGCGCGTCGCGGACGACGTCGTCGTGGCGGAGGCGGAGATCGTGTTCGTCTGCATCGACCGCGTGGGGCGCGCGACGCCGATCCCGGAGGAGATCGTCCGGTTTCTCGGGCCCCGTCCCACCGGCGGCCATGCGCCGATCCGGGTGCCGGCGGGCGACGTGGAGCTCGGCGTCGAGGTGCGGGGGGAGGGCCCGCCCGTGCTCTTCGTGCACGGGTTTCCATTCGACCGCACGGTGTGGCGTCACCAGCTCGCCACCCTGTCGCGCGTCAAGCGCATCGCGCCCGATCTGCGCGGCGTGGGGGCTTCAGGCGCTCCCGGGAGCGACGGATATACGCTGGCGCGCTATGCGGACGATCTCGTCGCCGTGCTCGACGCGCTCGGCATCCGGACGGCGGTGCTGTGCGGCTTGTCGATGGGTGGCTACGTCATTTTCGAACTGCTGCGGCGGCACGCCGAGCGGGTGCGCGCGATCGTCCTGGCGGACACGAAGGCGGAGCCGGACTCCGATGAAGTGAGGCGTGGCCGGGACGAGCTCGCCGCCCTGGCCACGGAGCGAGGACCAGACGCCGTGAGCGACCGATTGCTGCCGCGCCTGCTCGCGCCCGCGACGCTGGCCACGCAACCGGAGGTCGCGGCCCACGTGCGAGAGATGGCGCGCCGCTGGACGGTGCCCGGGCTGGTGGGCGCGCTACGCACCCTGCGCGACCGGCCCGATTCGACCGCTACGCTCCGCGCGGTGCGCGTCCCGACGCTGATCGTGGTGGGCGAGGACGACGCGGTGTCGCCCCCGGCGGCGGCGCAGACCATGGCGGCCCTCATCCCTGGTGCCCAATGTCACGTGATTCCCGCCGCGGGCCACCTGGCGCCGCTCGAGCAGCCACTCGCCACCGGCCGCCTGCTGGCCGAATTCCTGAGCGGCCTGCCCTGAAACCAGAACCCCGGGCTATCACGCCCAGGGCTCGGTGTTACGATCCCTTGCGCTGCGGCTTACCGGGCGGGCTCGCGCCCTGGAATACGTCCCGGTTCTTCGCGATGTAGGACTTCCACTGCGGCGGCGTATCTTCTTCGGGGAAAATCGCTGTGACGGGACACTCCGGCTCGCAGGCGCCGCAGTCGATGCACTCGTCCGGGTGGATGTAGAGCATGTCTTCACCCTCGTAGATGCAGTCCACTGGACACACATCCACGCACGAGCGGTCTTTTACGTTGATGCACGGCTCTGCGATGATGTACGTCATCCCGGCGCTCCAATGGATTCACGGCCGAACGGCAAACATAGTCGATTGGGACCCACTCGAGTCAAGTCCCGCGCGCGCACTCGGTTGCCTACCGAGCGATCGCCGGGACGGCGCTCCATGTCAGGAGCGACAGAACGAACATCCCGCCGATCAGCGCCTGGACGTGGCCCGTCTCGTGTACGTAGATGGATAGCACGACACCGACGGCGAACTTCCATCCCCAGATGGTCCAATACACGACGGCCGACAGCAGCATCGAAACGAACGTGCTCGCGTTGGTGAGCCCGAGCAGATGAGCGCGAACTTGAATTTGACGAGCGACGCCCCCAATGCACCCAGTCCGGCGGCACCCTGCCGAGCCGCGACTGCTTTGCTGGCCCACGTCCGTCCCGCAGGGCGACCCGGCGCAACAGAAACGCATCTTGAGGCTGGAACAGATACCCATGGGTATCTCAACTGCCTCCTGCCGTGGCGGTTTGCGGGAAACGATTCTTATCGGTATCATTGATTCCCATGGGTATCGTGCGTCAGCGCCGCAAAGCGGAAACGCGCGCCCTGCTGCTGCAGGCCGGTCTCAGCGTGTTCGCCGAGCGCGGCATCGAGCTGGCCACGCTCGACGAAGTCGCCCAGGCGGCGGGCTTCACCAAAGGGGCCATCTACCGGCAGTTTCCCTCGAAGGCGGGATTCCTGCTCGCCCTGTTCGAGCAATACGCCGCGGTCGCGCGCGCCGGCGCCGCAGCGCGCCAGGCGCCGTGGTTCATTCCCCTCACGATCCAGTTCGCGGCCCAGGCGATGCGCGACCCGCTGCTGCGCCGTCGGTTTGCGGTGGTGCTGGCCGAAGCGCGCGACGGCGGGTCGCCCGACGGCCAGCTCCTCAAGGCGCTCGGCCGCGTGCTGCCGGCGGCGCACGCCGCCATCTCGTGACGGTCATCCTGGCCGCGGCGGTGCTCCTGGGAGTCGGGTTCCTCCTTGTCTCCGCCGTGCTGCGTCGCATCCGCGCGGGCCCGTTGCGGCTGCCGAGCGACCCGATCCCCGACCGGTGGCGTGACATCGTCGACGAGAGCGTGCCGCTCGCCGGGAGCCTCAGTCCCGAAGAGCGAGAGCGGCTGCTGCGCCTAGTGCAGCTGTTTCTCTCCGACAAACATTTCGAAGGATGCGGCGGTCTCACTGTGACCGAGGAGATGAAGGTCACCATCGCCGCGGAGGCTTGCCTCTTGCTGCTCCACCTCGAGGGTCCGTGCTATCCCAGCCTTCGCACGGTGCTCGTGTATCCGCAGGGCTTCGTCCCCAAGTTCGTGCACACGCCCCGTACCGGCGAGATTCCCCCCGCGCCCGAACCGTTGATCGGGGAATCCTGGCGCGACGGGGTGGTGGTGATTTCCTGGGACGACGCGGTCCGCGGCGCTCAAGACGCATCCGACGGTTCCAACGTCGTGCTCCACGAGTTCGCGCACCAGCTCGATTCCGAAGATGGCGTCGGTGGCGGAGAGCCGGTTTTGCCGGGGAGTGCTGTGCGGACGTGGGGTCGCGTGCTGTCCGAGGAGTACCAGCGATTGCGGGCGGACGTCGCCGCCGATCGGGACTCCGTGCTCGACGGGTACGGCGCGACGAACCCGGCGGAGTTCTTCGCGGTCGCGACCGAGACGTTCTTCGAGAAGCCGGTCCAGCTCGAGCGGGACCATCCCGAGCTGTATGCGCAGCTCAGGCAGTTCTACGGGCAGGATCCCGCCCGGCGGGCGCCGCCGGCCGCGCCATGACGCACGCGCGCGGCCGCCTGATCGACGTGAGCCATACGATCGAGCACGGCATGGTCACCTACCCCGGCTTGCCGGCGCCTGCGATCGGCGACTGGCTGTCGCGCGCGGCGTCGCAGGCGCGTTATGGGCCCGGGACGACCTTTCAAATCGGGAAGATCGAGCTCGTCGCCAACACCGGGACCTACATCGACGCGCCCTCCCATCGCTACGAGCAGGGGAAGGACATCGCCGACTTCCCGCTCGAGGCGGTCGCCAACCTGGAAGGCCTGGTGGTCCGCGCCATTGAACGGGACGGTCGGGCGCTCGACGTGGGCGTGTTCCGCGGGCGGGACGTGAAGGGCAAGGCCGTGCTGGTACACACGGGCTGGGACATCCACTGGCGCACTGAGCGCTACGGGATGGGCCACCCGTATCTCACCGGTGCAGCGGCGGAGCACCTCGTCGCCGCGGGCGCGGGGCTCGTTGGCATCGACTCGCTCAATATCGACGACGCGAGCGACGGCGCGCGGCCCGCTCACACGCTGCTGCTCGGGGCCGGCATTCCGATCGTGGAGCACCTGTGCGGGCTGGGCGAGCTGCCCGACGCCGGGTTCCGGTTTTTTGCCGTGCCGGTGAAGGTGCGGGGGATGGGGAGCTTCCCGGTGCGGGCGTTCGCGATCGCCGACCGCTAGCGAAGGGGCGGAATCGCCTCAAGGCGACGGCTTGGTCAATTAGTGATCGCTTGTAACTGATTATATAAGAATATCTTATGATGCTAATCCTTACTAAGATCAGTCGGTTGACTTTAGTTGCGTCCCAGGGATACAATTAAGGTCAAACGACTGATCTTACTCGCATGCGCGAAATTCCCAGAGAGCAAGTGCTCGCAAGAATGCGGGTGGACAACCCGTGGTGGAGAGAGACTAACGGCCCGACCACGCCGTTTTCACAGCTGCGACCACGGGCCTACCTTGAACTCTTCTATCCCCTTCTCACGAAGACCGACGTGCGGCGCGCCATCCTTCTGATGGGGCCTCGCAGGGTTGGTAAGACGGTGCTCGTTCATCACGCCGTTCAGCGTCTCGTGCGCGACGGCGTGCGTCCACGCAGCGTGTACTATGTGTCCGTCGACCACCCGATTTACAACGGTTGCGGGCTCGACGACTTGTTGGGTCACTTCGGAGACGCGAGCGGAACCGATTACCGATCGGAACCGTGTTTCATCTTTTTCGATGAGATCCAGTACCTAAAGGGGTGGGAGGTCCACCTCAAGGGGCTCGTCGACACCTACCCACACTTGCGGTTCACGGCTTCGGGTTCTGCGGCGGCCGCGCTTCGATTGAGGAGCAATGAATCAGGCGCTGGTCGGTTCACAGATTTCTTGCTTCCACCACTAACGTTTTATGAGTATCTCGATCTCCTTGATAAACGCGACCTCTTCGAGCCAGATCTGTTCACCACCAAGGGGGCTAGTCGCTTCCCATCTGTTCGAGACATCGGCGAACTCAACACCACCTTTGTCCAGTACCTTAACTACGGTGGGTACCCGGAGGCGCTTTTCTCTGAAGCGATTCGTGCCGATCCCCAACGCTTCATCAAGAGCGACATTATCGACAAGGTACTGCTTCGGGATCTCCCGAGCCTGTATGGCATTCAAGACATCCAGGAGCTAAACCACCTCTTTACGACGCTAGCTTACAACACTGCAAACGAAGTATCGCTGGAGCAACTCTCCCAGAGTTCGGGTGTCGCCAAGAACACGATCAAGCGCTACATCGTATACCTAGAGGCCGCCTTTCTCGTGCGAATCGTTCATCGGATCGATCGGAACGGAAAGCGCTTTCAGCGGGCGACCTTCTTCAAGGTCTATCTCACAAATCCGTCGATTCGAAGTGCTCTTTTTTCCCCCGTAGGGGAGGACGAACCGGACGTCATGGGCTACTTGGCAGAGACAGGGATTTTTTCACAATGGTTTCACCAGCCGTTTGAGCTCCACTATGCCCGATGGAGCGAAGGAGAGGTGGATATCGTCGGTCTTGGCGACCGGCAGAAGCCTAGGTGGGCGGTAGAGGTAAAGTGGTCGGATCGTGTGGTCGAGCGGTTCGACGAGCTGGCAGGTGTAATCGGCTTTTGCAAAAAGAATCGACTAAAGAGCGTGCTCGTGACTACGAGGACTGCTTCAGGCATACGAACCCTTGAAGATGTGCGCGTGGAGTTCGTACCGGCCAGCGTGTACTGCCACACACTTGGGTACAACATCATCCGTGGGCTGGCCAAGGCCGGGACGGCAGCTGCGGAGCCAACAACTCCCGCTCAATAGAAGCCTCAGTCCGCGCCCACGGTCTCCCGCTTCGGCTTCTGCTCTAGCTCCCGCAACCCCGCCTTCCGCTCGATCTCCCTTGTGATGTGCATCGAGCAGAACTTCGGCCCGCACATCGCGCAGAACTCGGCGCTCTTGAAGTACTCGGCGGGCAGCGCTTCGTCGTGCAGCTCGCGTGCCCGGTCGGGGTCGAGCGACAGCCGGAACT
>Ga0209474_10000074_pt1 | contig 113670 bp, 101 predicted proteins | sample GraSoiAngelo_145_FD_185902 | JGI IMG/M metagenome (GOLD analysis project Ga0209474, IMG submission 185902) | Grasslands soil microbial communities from the Angelo Coastal Reserve, California, USA - 14_1009_05_20cm (SPAdes) (version 2) | ecosystem: Environmental > Terrestrial > Soil >...
CGGTCGCGCTCGAGCGCTTCCATACGCAGCGCCTTGCGCGCGACGAGATCCGCAATCTCGCGCGTCTGCCATCCCGCGCCGCGCTCGTCCCCGATCATCTGAAACACGCCGACGTCGTCGTACCCCAGGTACCGCGCGTAGTAATCCGCCTCGCGCAGTTCGACGTGTTCTTCGGCGAGCACGTCCTGAAAGGCGCGCAGATGCAGCGGCTCGCTGTTCGCCAGGACGCCGTCGAAGTCGAAGACGATGGCTCGAAGTGGCATCTGAAAACTTTTTCATCTTTTCGCCGGCGCGAATCGGAACCTTGAGGCGGTTCTCCGGCGGCGGGTACGGACATTCCCAGGTCGGGTTGTAGTAGCAGTACGGATGGTACGCTCGGTTGAAATCGATCTCGTAGACGCCGGTTTTCGTGCGATCGAGATCGATGTAGCGGCCGCCCGGATACGTCTCCGTCGTGCTCGACAGATCGTTGAACGGCACGAACAGCTTGTCCAGGTTCGGCGCGCCGGCCTCCACGAACGCCGTCAGCTTCAGCGGCTGTCCTTTCAGCGAGAACTCGAGCGAGCCGACGCGCCGCATCTTGCGCTGCGTGCCGGTGGAGGTCGGCATGTCGATGACCGTCGGATCGTTCGACGGCTTCAGGGCCGCCGGCACGTCGTACTCCGGATCGATCGGGAAGTAGGCGAGCGGCAGCAGCTCGTCGCGGCGCTCGGGTGGAACCGGCGACTCCTTGTCGGTTCGGAGATAGTTGTCCTTGACGGCGCGCTCCGCCGTCACCTTTGCGACGTAGTCCTGCGTGTTCCCGGGCGGCTTGCTGGTGCATGCAGCCGCGGTCAGCGTAACCGCCGCCACATGGAGCGCGAAGGCTTTAGCCGAGCGTCCAGTCGACATTATTTACTTCGCGTGGGGCCCCACCCCCACGCGCTGACGCGCGCGGGCCGCAGCCCGCGCGCGTATTTAGAACAGAACGTCACCGACACTTGTCTCCTCAGGCGAATATATACCCGCCTTTAGCAACCGCTTCATCCGCGAGCCTGCGACGGATCGCGACGGTGTTGATCGGCGTCACCTTGATGAGCCGGCGGAGCGCGGCGAGCATTGTCCGCAGTGTATCGCCGTCGACCGTCGCGGCGAGCGCCTGGCGGGCCGAGGCCTCGATTCGCATCGCCGCATCGTTGACGATGACGCGGGCGGCGTCCACCTGAAGCTCGGCGCGCGGCACTCGTCCGGCGGCGGCCGCCTGCGCACGCAGCAGCGCGCTCTCGGCGGTGTAGACGTCGATCGCGATGTCGGCGAGCAGCATCAGAACTTCCTGCTCTTCGGTGAGCTTCATCCCGTAGGTCTGCATCGCCAGGCCGAACACCAGCAGCGCGGTTTTCTTGAATGCTTCCACTGCCCGCCGCTCCTCGGCCAGCGGCGCATCGTCCATCGTCGGCATCGACGGCGGTCCGAGCAGCTCGTCCTGCAGCGCCTTCGCGGCCGGAATGAGCGGCAGCTCACCTTTCACCGCGCGCCGAATCAGCATCCCCGGAATCAGCAGCCGGTTGATCTCGTTGGTGCCCTCGAATATCCGGTTCACGCGCGCGTCGCGGAAGTGGCGCTCCGCCGGGTAGTCTTTCACGTAGCCGTTGCCGCCGTGGATCTGAATGTTCTCGTCGAGGACGAAGTTCAGCACCTCGCTGCCGGCGACCTTCGCGATCGAGGCCTCGACGGCGTACTCCTCGAATGCGGCCAGCGCCGCAGAGCCGTCGTTGGGATGGTGGGGCGTCGCGGCGATTCGTGCGTCGACGAGGCCGGCGGTGCGATAGAGAAGGCTCTCGACGCCGTACGCCTTCACGACCATCTCGCCGATCTTGTGCTTGATGGCGCCGAAGTTCGCAATCGGCTGGTTGAACTGACGGCGCGTCGCGGCGTACTTCGCCGATTCGCCGATCACGTTGGCCGCGCCGCCGCCGCACGCGGCGCCGAGCTTGAAGCGCGCGAAGTTCAGGACGTTGAACGCGACCTTGTGCCCTTTGCCGACCTCGCCCAGGACGTTCTCCGCGGGAACCCTGACGTCCTGGAAGATGAGCGCCGTCGTCGACGATCCGTGCAGCCCCATCTTGTGTTCTTCCTTGCCGCTCTTCACGCCGAAGCCGCGCTCGACGAGAAACGCCGTGAACTGGCCATTGTCTAATCCGGGGGCCCCTGCCCCCCGGTCGTCACTTATCACTTTCGCGAACACGACGAACAGGTCGGCGAAGCCGCCGTTGGTGATCCACATCTTCTCGCCGTTGAGGACGAAGCTGCCGTCGGGCTGCTTCGTCGCGCGCGTGCGCGCGCCGAGGGCGTCGGAACCCGATCCCGTTTCGCTGAGGCCGTACGCGCCGATCGACTCGCCGGACAGCAGCTTCGGCAGATATTTCCGCTTCTGCTCCTCGGTTCCGAACAGATACAGCGGGATGACCGTCAGGTTCGCCTGCGCGCCGAACGTGGCGCCGAACGACGCCGACCGCGACATGCGATCGCTGACGATCAGCGACGTCACCTTGTCGAGGCCGAGGCCGCCGTACTCCTCGGGCACGTCGACGCCCATCAGCCCGAGGTCCGCGGCACGCTTGACCAGTTGTCGCGCGAGCGACCAGTCCTTCTCCTCCAGCTTGTCGAGCACCGGCAGGATTTCGTTCGCGACGAATTCTTCGGCCGTGCGCGCGATGAGGCGATGCTCGTCGGTGAGCCTCTCCGGCGTGAAGACGTCGTCGGGCTCGCCCGATTGCAGAAGCCACTCGCCGCCGCGCGCGATCGTTTCAGTCGTTGTTGGCATGTTCATCCTCTGGGAATCCGGCCACGAAGACACCGGAGAAATCTACTGGGTTCTTCGTGTCTTTGCCTCTTCGTCATTGCATTTGTCTTTACATCCGTTCAAAGATTCCCGCCGCTCCCATTCCTCCACCCACGCACATGGTCACCATGCCATAGCGGCTGGTACGGCGTTTCATTTCGTACAGGAGCGTTGTGGTCAGTTTTGCGCCCGTGCAGCCGAGCGGATGGCCGAGCGCGATCGCGCCGCCGTTCACGTTCAGCCGAGCGGGATCGATGGGCAGCGCCTTGAGGCACGCCAGCACCTGCGCGGCGAAGGCTTCGTTCAATTCGATCAGATCGATCTGATCGAGCGTCAGGCCGGCGAGCCTGAGCGCTTTCTGGATTGCCGGCACGGGTCCGACGCCAAATCGTTCCGGCTCGACGCCGGCGGTCGCGAACGCGACGAATCGGCCCAGTGGCGTCAACCCGCGCTCTTTCGCGCGCGCCGCCGACGTCACGATGACCGCCGCCGCGCCGTCGCTGATCTGCGACGAGTTGCCGGCGGTCACGGTGCCGTTGGCGTGAAAGGCGGGCCGCAGCTTCGCGAGCGCCTCGGCCGACGTGTCACGCCGCGGTCCCTCGTCTACGCTGAAGGCGATCTTGAGGATTCGCGGAGCGTTCGGCGAACCAGTGGCATCCGTCTTCAGCCGGCTCGATGCGTCTCGGTTCGCTCCATCAACGAACGCCGCCGCGACCGGCACGATCTCGTCCGCGAACCGGCCGCTGTCGATCGCTGCAATCGCGCGCTGATGGCTGCGCAGCGCGAACGCGTCCTGCTCGTCGCGCGAGATATTCGATTCGCGCGCGTGATTCTCTGCGACGAGCCCGGTGCTGAGATATACGTCGGGATACACGTCCATCAGCGTCGGGTTCGGCGAAAGCTTGTGTCCGCCCATCGGCACGAGGCTCATCGACTCGGTGCCGCCGGCGACGATCGTCGTCGCGAAGCCGCACATGACGCGCTCGGCCGCGTACGCGATCGCCTGCAGGCCCGACGAGCAGAACCGGTTCACGGTGACCGCCGAGGCCTGCACGGGGATGCCGGCGCGCAGGCTTGCGATGCGCGCCACGTTCATCCCCTGTTCCGCCTCCGGCATCGCACACCCCAGAATCACATCGTCAACTTCACCGGAATCGACTCCTGGCGCACGGCGCAAAGCCTCCTGGATTGCGGCGGCGGCGAGCTCGTCGGGTCGCGTGCCGCGCAACGCACCGGCCGGCGCCCTGCCGACCGCGGTTCTCGCGGCGGACACGATGACAGCGTCGTTCATGACCAATCCCCCAAGAGATCCTCTACGGCGTCGGCGACCTCGCCGACTCTGCCGTCGAACAGGTGATCCGCGGCGTCGATGACGACGAGCTCCTTCGGTTCGGCGCAGCGCGCGTAGAACTCGCGCATCTCCTTCAGCGGACACAGCTCGTCGCGTTCTCCGTGGATGAAGAACTTCGGCTTCGAGCTGCGTGCGACCGGCTCGAAGTCGTATCGCGCGACCGGGAGCGCGATGCCGATGAGCGTCGACACGCGCGGATCTTCGGCGCCGACGGTCAGCGCGACGTACGACCCGAACGACATGCCGCCGGCCCACATCGGCGCTTCCGCGTAGCGGTCGTGCAGGAAGTCGAGCGCGGCGCGGAAGTCGTCCATCTCGCCGGGTCCGTTCGTGAAGCTCCCCGGGCTCGCGCCGGCGCCGCGGAAGTTGAACCGCAGCACGGCGCAGCCGATGCGGCTCAGCGCCTTCGACGCCTGATACACGACCTTCGTGTGCATCGTGCCGCCGTGCTCGGTGTGGGGATGCGCGAACACGACCGCGGCGCGCAGCCCCTTGCCGTGTCCCGGCGTCATCAATCCCTCGGCACTGACGCCTCGCGGCGCCGGCTCGTCGATCAGCGCTTCGAGTCGGCCGGCCGGTCCGGCTATTTCACACAGCGGCATCAGGCCGCCCCGCCGCCGACCGACGTGTCGGCGCGTACGAACTCGTGCACGATTTCGGCAAAGGCGTCGGGCCGCGTGATCGTGCCGAGATGTCCCGTGCGTTCGAGCGTCACCGCGCGCGCATCTGTAATGAGCCGCGCGTACTGCGACGATCCGTCGGCGGGTACGACGTGATCGAGCGCGCGCTCACCGGTAACGACGAGCGTCGGTGCGCTGATGCGGGCGCAGTCGGCGCCGAGATCGAGCGCGCTCAGCAACCGCGCGCGCGCCGCCATGCGCGAAAGCGAAATCGGCGCGGTCAGGATGGTTCGGAGCGCCTCACGCTTGAACGCGCGTCGGGTCCGCGCATCGGGAAACGTCGCCTTGAATTCGGTGCGCAGGCGCCACGGCGTTTCGAGGAGGAACAGCGGACCGAAGATCCAGGGGACACGGGAGTACGCGCGGTGACGCGGGCGCAGATGCCAGCCGGGACCGGGCGTCGAGGCGAGGACGAGCGCGCCGGTCCGCTCGGGATGCGCGGCCGCGAACCGCAGTGCGACGACGCCGCCGAACGAGACGCCCAGGACGACCGCGCGGCGGACGTGGTTCTCATCGAGCGTCCGCACGACCTGATCGATGTACGCGTCCATTGTCCTCGCGTTGCACAGCGAGAACGTCAGGACGTGGAAATGCTTTGACAGCGCGTCGACAGCACGGCGCATGTATTCCCAGCGACCCTGGATCCCGGGGATCAGGACGAGCGGCGGGCGATCAGAGAGTGTGGCCATCAACTTTGGGTGTCGCCATCAACTTTTTCCTATTCGGTGCGGCATCTCAGTTCCTCAGCGGCTTACCCGTTTTGAGCGTGTGCTGAATGCGCTCCAATGTTTTTCGTTCTCCGCACAACTTCAGGAAGGCTTCACGTTCGAGATCGAGCAGATACTGCTCGCTCACCGTCGTCTGATGCGGCAGTGCGCCGCCGGCGAGGATGTTCGCGAGCGCGCGTCCGACGACGGCGTCGTGATCGCTGATACGACCGGCGCGGCGCGCGAGGTGGACGCCTAGCTTCAGCGCGGCGAGGATGTTCTCGCCGCCCACCGGAATGGCGGTCCTCGGCACCGGCCGCCGATACCCTTCGCGCACGCGCTCGAGCGCGAAGGCTTTCGCGTCGGCGATCAACCGATCGCGATTCATCGTGATGCCGTCCGCCTCGTCGAGGAATCCGAGCTGACGCGCGTGTGCCGCGCTCGCCGACACGGTGCCGAAGCCGAGCAGCTCGAAGACCCGCTGCACGTACGGCAGCAGATCGGGATGATTGGGCGGCAAGTTCTCGACCGCGCGCGCAAGCATCTCCTTGGTGCCGCCGCCGGCGGGAATGAGACCGACGCCGACTTCCACCTGGCCCATGTACGTCTCGGCTGCCGCCTGAATGCGGTCGCCGTGAATCGCGATCTCGCAGCCGCCGCCGAGCGTCATGCCCGCCGGCGCGACGACCACAGGCACGTCGGCGAAGCGAAGCGCCTGCGTCGTGCCCTGGAAGCCGCGAATCATCAGATCGATCTCGTCCCAGTTGCCTTCCTGCGCCTCGAGCAGCAGAAGCATCAGGTTCGCGCCGACCGAAAAGTTCGGCGCGTCGTTGCCGACCACGAGCGCCGCGAAGTTCGCCGCGGCTTCCTTGACGCCCGCGAGCAGCATCTGGCCCGTATCGGCGCCGATCGAGTTCATCTTCGAGTGGAACTCGACCGACAGCACGCCGTCGCCGAGGTCGACGAGGCTCGCGCCGGCATTCTTGCGGACGACCTTCTGGCGGTCCTTTGCCGACTTGAGCAGCTGCAGATCTGGATCGCTGGTTTGAACGCGGCCCTGAAAGGGCCGCGCCACATCCGAAGCCCCAATCGCCTTCGCGATTTCGAACGGACCGAGCTCCCACCCGAAGCCCCACTTCATCGCGCGGTCCACATCGTCGGTCGAGTACGCGATGTCGGGCGCAACACGCTGCGCGTACTCGATTGTCGGCCCGAGGGTCGCGTGCAGAAACGCGCCAACCTTGTCGTTCGCGTTGGAGAGCGTTCGAATCCGCTCGCCGACGTCGTCGATCGAGCGCGCCGCTTCCAGAGACGCGAGGCGCGGCGGCTGCCGCTCGCGGTACGTCATCGTCTTCGGATCGAGCGTGAGGATTTCCGACCGACCGCCTCCCGCCGAGTTGCTCTTGACCTTCTTGTAGAACCCCTGGCCCGACTTGTCTCCGATCCAGCCGCGCTCGACCATCGCCGTCACGAACGGCGGCAGCTCGAGGTTCAGGTTCTTCGCGACGTGGACGAGGATGTCGATGCCGGCGATGTCCATCGTGCGGAAGGTGGCGCTCTTCGGGCGGCCGAGCGCGGGACCGGTGATGGCGTCGATCTCCTCGATCGTGTATTCGCCGGATTCGAGCGCGCGCAGCACCTGCGCGACGCCGTACACGCCGAGATGGTTCGCGATGAAGTTCGGCGAGTCCTTCGCGATTACGACGCCTTTGCCGAGACGGCGATCGGCGAAGTGCGACACGCGCTCGACGACCGCCGGATCGGTGTCCGCCGCCGGGATGACTTCGAGCAGGTGGAGATACCGCGGCGGATTGAAGAAGTGCGTGCCGAGCCAGTGACGCCGGAAATCGTCGGTGCGTCCGGCGGCCAAGACGCCGATCGGAATGCCGGACGTGTTCGAGCTGACGATCGTGCCTGCGCGCCGCGCGCCATCCACGCGCTCGAGCAGCGCGCGCTTGACGTCGAGCTGCTCGACGACCGCTTCCATGATCCAGTCGACCTCGGCGATTCGCTTCAGATCGCCGTCGAAGCCGCCGACGGCGATCAGCGCCGCAGCATCGGATGTGAAAAACGGGTCCGGCTTCAGGGCGCGTGCGCGCTTGAGGCCGTCGCGCGCGATCTCCGCGGTGAGATCGAGCAGCAGCGCCGGCACGCCCGCGTTGGCGAAATGCGCGGCGATCTGCGCGCCCATCGTCCCCGCGCCGAGGACGGCGACCGACCGAATCGGCGTCATCGACCGCGAGCGCCTTTCGCGCCGTTGAGGAACAGGTCGACGACGACGTCGGCTTCGGCTTCGAGCGAATAGCGGCGGCGGCTGAGAATCCAGTTCGTCGCCATCTCGTCGAGCGCGCCGAAGAGGATCTTCGCGGCGACGGTCGGCTTGATGTCGCTGCGGAAGACGCCGTCGCGCTGGCCGTCTTCGATCGCCTCTCGAATCAGGCCGAGGTAGTCGCGCAGCAGCGTCGAGGAGAAGCGCTCCATGAACTTCGTCGACTGCCGGAGCTCCACCTGAAAGACGATCGCGAGATTGCGATCGCGGCCCAGACGTCGCAGGTGCAGGCGCGCAAAGCTGCGGAGCCGCTCGCGCGGGTCGCGGAGCTTGGCGCCCGCGGCGCGCCCTTCCTCGAGCGCCGCGCGCATGCCGCGCTCGAAGATCGAGATGAGCAGGTCGTCCTTGCTGCGGAAATAGAGGTACACGGTGCCGGCCGCCACGCCCGCGGCGCGCGCCACGTCGGCGACCTGCGCGTTGAAGTACCCGCGGTCGGCGAACACGTCGATCGCCGCGCGGAGAATCGCGTCGCGCTTGGGGCCAGGCGCGCCCGGCTCGGCTTTGGATTTACGCGAGACTGCCTGGAGCGACACGACTGAATGAATGGTCATTCATCTCACGGCGGATGTCAAGCGGCATCATCGCCACCGCGTGAGAATCGTTTCTCGCTCGAACAGCGCGACGCTGAACAGGACGAGGAACACCCATGCGAGAACGAGGCCGAGGCCGGTGACGAGGAGCCATGACGTCGACAGCCACCACGAGCCCGTGAACTGGGCGACGAAGACGGCGGTCAGCGGCAGGATGATCAGGACGCCGAACTGCTGCGCCGTCCGCGGATCATTGACGCGCGACGAGATGACGATGGCCGCCTGCAGCGAGACGAGAGCGGCGGCCGGACCGAGCACGACGATCAGCAGGATGGTGCGCGCGCTGAACATCTGGGCGAACACACCTGGTTCGCCGAACGCGGCTATCCCGGCGAGATAGAGCGCCAGCCCGCCGACCGAAATCGCGAGCGTCGGGATGAGCGCGCCGAGGACCTTCGCGACGAGCAGCTCCAAGGTGGTGATCGGCGTCGCAAGGAGCGGTTCGAGCGTCCGCGCCTGTTTCTCTCCAACCACCGCGTGCGCCGCGAGCGACATCGCGCCCGTAATCGGCGTCACCAGGAACAGCAGCAGGAATTGCTGAAACAGAAACAGCTGCGTCAGCGCCTCGTCCGACAGCGTGGTCGCGATGCCCAGGAGCCTGGCCGCATCGGCGAGGCCGCTGCCCTCCGCGAGCGACCGGCCGGTCATTGCCGGAACCGTCACGATCACAATCAGCGGCACGACGATCGACACTGCCGTGACGAGCGCCACCGGCACGAGCGCCACGCGGTTGCGTGCCAGATCGAGAAGCTCTTTCGCGAGCAGCGCGCGCAGCCTCATGGCTCGTTCACGAGCCGCAGATAGACTTCCTCGAGCGCGGGGATCTCGGGACGCACCTCGAGCACCTCGGCCCCGGACGCGACGAGCGCGGTCACGATCGCCGGCGTCTGCTGCTCGAGCCGTTCGAGAGGAATCACCAGATGTGGTCCGTCGACCGCGGCGGCGGCGGCGATTCTCCGCACCGCATCCAGATGCGCCGCCGGATCGCCGGCCACGCGCACGAGCAGCCGGCCGGTCGTGAGGCGCTGCCGCAGCGCCGCCGGACGATCGAGCGCGAGCAAACCACCCTGCAGCACGGCCACGCGATCCGCCAGCCGTTCCGCTTCGTCGAGGTTGTGCGTCGACAGCAGGATGGAAGCGCCGGCGGCGCGCCGCTCCTCGAGCAGCCGCCGCACGCCGCGCGTGATTTCGGGATCGAGTCCGGACGTCGGCTCGTCGAGCAGGAGGATGGCGGGCTGATGAAGGAGCGCGCGCGCGAGCGCAACCTTCTGCCGCATCCCTCGCGAGAGCTCCGCGGCGCGCGCGTCGGCGTGCGGCGTGAGGTCGAACGTGTCGAGCGCCGTGTCGATCGGCCGTTCGGGATCGGCGAGCCCATAGATCCGCGCATAGACTCTCAGGTTCTGGCGAACGCTGAGCCGATCCCACAGGCCAGGAGACTCGGTGAGAAAGCCGATCCGGCCGCGAAGCTTGCCGCCGGTCGCGCGCGTCAGCTGCACGCCATCGATCGTCACCGTTCCGCGAGTCGGCGCGATGAGGCCCGCCAGCATGCGGAGGGTAGTGGTCTTGCCGGCGCCGTTCGGACCGAGCAGCGCGACGATCTCGCCGCGGCGGACGTCGAACGTCACGTCATCGACAGCCGTCCGCGTGCCGAACTGCCGCGTGAGGCCGGAGGCGACGATCACTGGTACGGGACGAACAGGACGGGCTGGATGGGCGGGAGCGGCGCCCGCCCTGCCGGTCCCGCCACGGAGAACTCGTACAGTCCCGGCGTGACGAGCACGCGCCCGCTGCGGCCGAAGAACAAGCTGTTGGGCGCCATGACGCCGGTCGCGCGAAACTGCACGGTCCGAAATTTGTCGCCTTCGCGGTCGTACACGAACGTGTAGGGCACGACGAACGCGATCCACAGGTTGCCGTCGCGATCGACCGCAGCCGTGCGGACCGTCGGCGTCACCATCGCGACTTCGCCATCCGCGTCGCGCCGCGTCGGCCATGTCGTCGGCAGCTTCGCGACGACCTCGTCGATCTCGCGTCCTTCCACATGACGTTCGAACAGGAGCCTTCCCTCGCGATCGTACTTCTGAACGATCGGCTCACCCGTCTGGAACACGAAGAAGAGTCCGCCGTCGGGCGTCACGAGCGGCATCCCGCCGTTGAGCGCGACGTGCAGGTTGGGATCATTCTCGTGACCGGTCTTTCGCAGATGACCGACGGTTCCGACGACGCGGCCGTCGAGCGCGTATTCCGTCACGAGCGAACCTGTTTCAGGCTGTGAGATCAGAATTCGCGTGCCGGTGAACTGCAGCGAGCCGATGCCGTTCAGCACGAAGCCGTCGAATACGAGCCGCGGCGTGTGCCGCGCCGGCAGCGTGAAGCCGGACGTGCGGAAGCCGGCCGGCGTGAAAACCTGAATCCGCTCGCGGCCGCCAGGGGCGTCGGCGACGGCGAACGTTCCATCGGGCGCGACCGCAAACGCCGTGGGATCGATGATTCTTCCTTCCTCGCCGCCGATGTGCACGATTTCCCACGCGCTCGTCCGCGCCGCGTCCACGCCGAAGACGACGTGCGACCGCCGATCGAACACGAAGTACTGTCCGGAAGACGCCTGCTGAAAACCAGTTGGATCGCGGAAACGTCCGGCGATGTGCGCCGGGATCGCATCGATCGGACGGAGTACGTCGACCTGCAGCGCGGCGAACAGAAGAACCAAACCGCGGAGGGCGCGGAGCACGCCGAAATCCCCGTTCAGTAGCGGGCGGTTTCGCGGATCGCCTTCAGGATGTCGTGCGACTGCGGCAGGATCGCTTCCTCGAGGTCGGGGCAGTACGCGACCGGAACGTTTCTGGCGCCGACGCGGCGCACCGGGGCATCGAGGTGCTCGAACAGCTCGCTCGACACGCGCGCGGCGATTTCGGCGCCGAAGCCGCACATCAGCTGATCTTCGTGGGCGACGACAACCCGGCTCGTGCGCATGACGTGCGCCCGAATCGCCTCCCAGTCGTACGGCACGATCGTGCGCAGATCGAGCACCGCGACGCTGATGTGGTCCTTTTCCGCCTGGTGCGCGGCGACGAGCGTCCGCTGCACGAGCGCGCCCCACGTCACGACGATTACGTGGTCCCCTTCGCGGCGCAGGTTGGCGCGGCCGAAGGGGATCATGAAGTCTTTGCCGGGGTATTCGCCTTTGTTGTACGTCTGGCGATACAGATGCTTGTGCTCGAGAAAGAGCACCGGATCGTCGCAGCGGATCGACGTCCGCAGCAGGCCGGCGGCGTCGACGGCCGTCGACGGAAACACGATGCGGATGCCGGGGCAGTGCGCGAAGATGCTCTCGCCCGACTGGCTGTGATACGGGCCGCCGCCGCGAAGGTATCCGCCGATCGGCGTGCGGATGACGACCGGGCACTTCCACGTGTTCGCCGATCGATACCGCATCATCGTCAGCTCGTCGCGGATCTGCATCATCGCCGGCCAGATGTAGTCGAAGAACTGGATCTCGACGACCGGCTTCAGGCCGCGCGCCGCCATGCCGACCGCGCGCCCGACGATGTTCGCTTCGGCGAGCGGCGAGTTGAAGACGCGATCGTCGCCGTAGAGGCGCTGCAGTCCATGGGTCAACTTGAAAACGCCGCCTTTGCCCGGAACGAGCGGCAGTGCTTCCTTCTTGCTGGCGTCGGCGACGTCCTCGCCAAAGACGACGATACGCGGATCGCGCGCCATCTCGTCCTTGAGCGTGCGGTTGATCGCGGCGACCATCGTGTCGGGTTTGCCTTCCGGACGGGGCGGCGTGTCGAACGACGCGGCCGTCGGGTCGACATCAGGTGAATACAACCACAGCTCGCACGTGTCTTTCGCCGGCTTCGGCGCAGCCAGCGCCTGCGTTGCGGCTTCGTTGACATCGCGCTCGACGTCGGCCGCGAGAGCGGCGAGATCCTCGGCCGTCGCGACGTGATTCTGTTCGAGGAACGCGCCGAGCCGTTTGATCGGGTCGCGCCGCGCTTCGGCTTCGCGCTCCGCGGGCGGCTTGTACAGCTTTTCGTCGTCCGAGAGCGAGTGCGAGTAGGGACGCGTCACGCGCGCGTGCACGAACGCGGGCCCCTTGCGCGCGCGCACATACGCGACGGCGTCGCGCATCGAATGGAAGCTCGCGAAGAAATCGGTTCCGTCGATCGAATCGACGTGCAACCCGGGAAACGATCGGACGAGGCGTGAGATGTCGCCGCCGGGCGTCTGCGCCTCGACCGGGACCGAAATCGCGTAGCCATTGTCCTCGACGAGGAACAGGAGCGGCAGTTGCCTGGTGCAGGCCGTGTTGAGCGATTCCCAGAACTCGCCCTCGCTCGTCGCCCCGTCGCCGAGCGACACGTACGTGACCTCGTCGGCGTGCGCACGCGCGTCGCGATCGGGAATCTCGCGCACGCGGTTGTAGATGACGGCGGCTTCGGCGACCCCCACCGCGTGCAGCACCTGCGTGCCGGTCGGACTCGACCCTGAAACGATGTTGAGCGCCGTGCTGCTCCAGTGCGACGGCATCTGGCGGCCGCCCGAGCTCGGATCGTCTTTCGATCCGACCGCGGCGAGCAGCATGTCGAGCGGCGTCATGCCGAGCATCAGGCATAGCGCGCGATCGCGATAATACGGACAGAACCAGTCGTAGCCCGCCTTCAACGCGAAGCCGGCGGCAACGCCGATCGCCTCGTGGCCGGCGCCGCTGATTTGAAAGAAGATTTGGCTCTGGTTCTTGAGCTGAATTTCCTTGTCGTCGAGTTTCCGCGAGAGGAGCATCACGCGGTAGGCGGTCAGCAGCTGCGCGTTGTCCAACGCGATCGACGGACTCGCGGCGCCGGTCGTCGTCCCCGCCGCGTCGCGCCCGTTCAGAACGGTCGCTTTCATCCGTCGCGAATTATAGCATCCGCCCTCGTTGGTATATGCTGCCTCGCATGAGCACGCAGGCGGTGCGATTGCACCGGTGGGATGAAATCGCGCTGGAAAAAGTGACCGAGATGCTGTCGCGAAAGATCGTCACCGGCGAGCGCGAGATGATCGCGCAGATCTATCTCAAGCGCGGATGCCTCGTGCCGATGCACTCGCACGAGAGCGAGCAGATGACCTACATCCTGCAAGGTGCGTTGAAGTTCCTGATCGCCGGCGAAGAGATCACCGTTCGCGAGGGCGAGCTGCTGCACATTCCGTCTTGGATGGAGCATCAGGCCGAAGCGCTCGAAGACACGTTCGAGCTCGACGTGTTCAGTCCGATTCGCAACGACTGGCTCGATCATACGGACGATTATTTTCACCGATGAGAATTGACGCCGCCTGGTTCTCCATACGAAACGGCGCACGTCCCCGCGGTTCCACGCGCAGCATCCTGTTCGTGATCTGGGACGGTGAAGAGCGGGATCCATGGCCATAGATCGCACGCGCGCGGGGATCACGATTCTGCGCGTGTGTCTCGGTGTGTTCTTCGTCTTCGAAGGGATTGGCAAGCTCCGGTGGCTCGCCGACAGCTCCGTCCTTTCCGCTCAATTGGCGAGCTGGGCGCAGGCGCCGACCGGGTCGATGAGCCACTGGTACCTGAATCGGATCGCCCAGCCCGGCGTCTTCTATTTCGCGCGCCTCGTGCCGCTCGGCGAGCTGGTGTCGGGCGCCGCGCTGATCGCCGGATTCTGGACGCCGCTGTTCGCGTTCCTCGCCTTCTTCATGGCGCTGAACTTTCAGATCGCGAGCGGCGCTTTGTTCGAGTACAGCTTTCTCACGAGCGGGTACGGCCTGCCGGTGCTCGGTGGCGCGCTGGCGCTGACCTTCGCCGGCGGCTCGCGGAAGACGAAAAGCGCCGCTACTCCACGACGGACGGGCTGACGTCGCTGTTCAGCGAGGCGGGGTCGACGTTCAGTGGACGCGGCGGTCCACGTCGTCCGCGCGTCCGCCGGAGTACACGTCGAACTTCCGGCGCGTGCGGTTGATCTGCCACTTCCAGTAGCGGTACTTCAGCTCGGAGAGCGGGTGCATGCGCCCGCTCTTGAGAAACAGATACGCGACGATGAGCCCGCCGAGGTGAGTCGCGTTCGCGACCCCGCCCGAATCGCCCAGCGAGGAAAGAAAGGCAATCGCGCCCATGATCGCGACGAAGATCTTCGCCGGGATCGGAAACACGAAATACATGTAGATGGGGCGATCGGGAAAATAGATGGCGTATGCCAGAAGGAGCCCGTAGATCGCTCCCGACGCGCCGATCACGTTCGAATAATGGACCTGCTGTGCGAAACCGAACGGCAGCAGCGAGAAGAGCACGGTCAACGCGCCGGCGCCGATGCCGGTGACGAGATAGAACTTCAGGAAGTAGCGAGTGCCCCAGATGCGTTCCAGCTCCGTGCCGAACATCCACAGCGCCAGCATGTTGAACAGAATGTGGAACAGCCCGCCGTGGAGAAACATGTAAGACCCGAGCTGCCAGATCCAGAGGTACCGAAGCACGAGCACCGGATGAAGCCCGAGCACGTCGATCAGGATCGGGAAGACGAGCTGCGCGATAAATATCGCGACGGTCACGCCAATCAGTACCTTCAGTGCCGTCGAGATCGGTCCGGGTCCGAACGAAAACGACGAAGCGTATGGCGAAGAATAGCGGCGCATGCGAAAGTCCGAATCGTACCACGCAACTTCTGTACCCGGACAAAAAAGGACCCTCGCTGTTTGCACGGCGAGGGTCTAAGGAGGATGGATGAGAGGGCGTGGTTAGTGCCGTCTCGCCCAGGTTAGACGGCCGGTCCGGAAAAAAAGTTTAGACGGCCGACAATTTCCTGCGAACGAGTTCGTTCACAGCTTTGCCGTCGACGGTCTGGCCGGCAAGCTTCGCCATCGCCGCCTTCATCACGCGGCCCATGTCCTTCGACGACGTCGCGCCCGTTTCGGCGATCGCTTCGGCGACGGCGCGGTCGATCACCGCGGGGTCGGCGGCCGGCGGCAGATAGGACTCGAGCACGCGAATCTCCGCGGCTTCCTTGTCCGCGAGATCCTGTCGTCCGCCTTTGGTGAACTGTTCGATGGAATCTTTGCGCTGCTTGACGAGCGAGGCGACGACCTGTCGCGCGTCGCTGTCGTCGAGCGCGTGGCCGCGCTCGACTTCGCGGTTCATGAACGCCGCCTTCAACATGCGCAGCGCGCCGAGCCGCAACGGTTCCTGCTTGCGCATCGCGTCGGCGATGGCAGCGTTCACGTCGTCAACTATCACGAGCGATCAGCGATCTTCCACGAGCGATCAGCGATCTTCGTCTTGGCCACCCGGACGTCTTGGCGGTTGAGGCGCTGCGATCGTTCCCGGCTGCTGCGGCGCCGGAACGATCATGCCCGGAATCGCGACACCGATCGGCGCCGCACCGGCGGGCGGTTGGCCGTTCGGAGGAACCTGATAGATCGGCATGGCGCCGGTCGACGGCTGCGGCGCGATTTCCAAGCCCGGTGGATGCTGACCGAACTGCGGTTGAGCCATCTGCGGCTGCTGCGGATTGAAGACGCCGGACGGAATCGTCCCGCCAACGACCGTCGGCGCGCCCTGCGGGCTCACGATCTGAGGCTGCGGGAACTGGTTGAACACCGGACCGCGCTGCGGCACGACTACATTCGGCGCGGGGCGCTCATCCTCGGCATCGTCATCGACCGCCTGCTGCGGGAACTGCTGCTGAAACTGCGGTTGCTGCGGCATCGCCTGCGGTGGCGCCGCCGATGCGCTGACCGGCGCCCGCGGCGCGGCAGTCGTCGGCATGACGACGATTCGATCGAACTGAGAAACGTTCGCAGCCGTTACTGCGCGAGGAGCAGCCATGTATCCGCTGATCGACCGCAGCAACACATCTAACGCTTCGGCTTCCGGCACGTTGGTCAGCTCGAGCGTCAACGGCGCACCCGGAATTTTGTCCACGTTGAGGATTTGCGTCTTCCCGACGCGCGCCCACTCGGTGAGAATCTGGCGGACCGTCGCATCCTTCGCGACGATCGACACGCGTCCGTTCTGAAGCGTCAACTGCACCTCGGCGAATGCCGCCGATCCAGCGGTTGCCGACACGAACGCGACGATTGCGGCGATTTTTAGGGCTTTCATGATGGTTTCACCAGTCAGTATACGCGCCCCCCGCGAACGTACCAAGCCGAGCGTTACTTGCGCCGAAAGTAATCGATGACCTGCGTCAGGATGTCGTCGAGCGTGTGTTTCGGCTCGTATCCAATCAGCGACTTGACCCGGGTCAAATCCGGCACACGGCGAGGCATATCCTCGAATCCCGACTCGTAGGCCACGTCGTACGGGATGATTTTGATGGTCGATTTCGAGCCGCTCAGGTCCCGAACCCGCTCGGCCAGCGCCATAATCGTGACCTCCTGCGTATTGCCGATATTGATGACCTGACCGATCGCTCGCGGCTCGCAAACGAGCCTCAACAGGGCGCCGACCACATCGCTGACGTGCGTGAACGACCGCGACTGTTTCCCATCTCCAAAAACTGTAATCGGCTCACCCGCCAGCGCCTGACGCACGAAATTTGGAATCACCATCCCGTACTGTCCGGTCTGCCGCGGCCCGACCGTATTGAAGAACCGCACGATGATCACCGGCAGCTTGCGCTCCTTCCAGTATGCGAGCGCAAGGAACTCGTCGATTGCTTTGCTGCACGCGTAAGCCCACCGGTGTTTCGGCGTCGGGCCCAGGACGAGGTCGGAGTCCTCGCGGAACGGCACATCGTCGCTCTTGCCGTACACCTCTGAGGTCGAGGCGATCACGACGAGCTTCTTCTTCTTGTTCGCATGCTTCAACACCACTTCCGTGCCATGGACGTTCGTCTCAATCGTATGGACTGGCTGCTCGACGATGAGTTTGACCCCGACCGCCGCGGCGAAGTGAAACACGACGTCGCTCCGATCGATCAGCTCCGCCAGGAGCGGCTCGTTGTTCACCGAATCGACGAAGTACTCGAAGCCGGGCCGTCCTTTCAGGTGAGCGATGTTGTCGATCGACCCGGTCGACAGGTTGTCGAGGATGAGCACGTCGTGACCCTGCGCCAGCATCGTTTCAGAAAGATGCGAGCCGATGAAGCCGGCCCCTCCCGTAATCAACGCGCGCACTCGTATTGTCCTTTCGTAAACGCTGATACTGCCGCGGCGACGAGCTCGACGTCCGCGTCATCGAGCGCCGGGTAAAGCGGCAACGATATCACCTCGCCGCACGCGCGTGCCGCCTCGGGGCACGGCGCGGGCGCGGCCGCTGCCATCGCCGGTTGATCGGCGATCGACAGCGGATAGTGGATCAGCGTTTCGATCCCTTGCGCTGCCAGGTGCGCCTGCAGCGCGTCTCGTGCGCTGCTCCGTACGACGAACAAGTGATACACATGGCCGGGATCGAGCTGTTGCGGCACGTCGACCGGTCCGCGCGCCAGGCGTTCGCGGTACTGCCGCGCCAACGCCCGCCGCCGCTCGGTCCAGCGATTCAGCCACGGCAGTCGCGCACGCAGAATCGCCGCCTGCATCTCATCGAGGCGCGTGTTCACGCCGAATTCCGCATGGTGGTAGCGGTCGGTTTGCCCGCCGTTGCGCAGGCGCGCGATCCGTTCGGCGAGCGCGCGATCGTTGGTGACGACCGCGCCGGCGTCGCCGAGTGCGCCAAGGTTCTTCGTCGGATAAAAACTGAAGGCGCCGGCCGCGCCGATGGTGCCGACCGGCCGTCCGCCGGCGGTGGCGAGATGCGCGTGACAGCAGTCCTCGACAATGGCGAGATGATGTCGCGCGGCGACGTCCTCGATCGCGGCCATGTCGGCTGCCTGCCCGTAGAGATGAACCGGCATGACGGCGCGGGTGCGGGGACCGATCGCGCGTTCGATGCGGGCCGGATCGATGGTCAGCCGCGCCGGGTCGACATCGGCGAAGACCGGGCGCGCGCCTGCCATCATGACCGCGAGCGCCGAGTACGCGGCGGAGAGCGGCGTCGTGATGACCTCGTCGCCGCTGCCGATGCCGAGCGCTCGCAGGATGAGCGCGAGCGCGTCCGTGCCGGTGCCGACGCCGACCGCGTGTGCCGCGCCGCAGGCGCGCGCGAACTCCGCTTCGAACGCCTCGACCTCCGGTCCAAGCACGAACCAGCCGCGCGCGATGACGCGATCGATCGCCGCGCGGACCGCGTCGGCGTCTTCTCCCGGCGCGAGGCGGAGGAACGGAATGCGCCTCGCGGTCACATCGGCTCCGTGCGTTCCTCTTCTCCGATGTACCGATTCAGGTGGCGCCGATAGAAGTCGACGGTGCAGCGCAGTCCGTCTGCGAGCGGCACTGCCGCGCGCCATCCCGTCGCGCCCTTGAACTTGCTCGAGTCGGCGTAGAAGCTGCCGATGTCGATCGCCTTCTTGTCGGGTGGCCAGTCGACGTACTCGACGGACCCCGCGCCGGTGATGCCGAGCAGGATCCCGACGAGCTCCCGGTGGCTGATCGCGCGATCGCCGCCGACGTTGAACACTTCGCCGTTGCACGCATCGCTCGCCCCGGCGCGAAGAAACGCGTCGGCGACGTCGTCTACGTACACGAAGTCGCGCAACTGGGAGCCGTCGCCGTAGATCTGGATCGGTTTGTTCTCGATCGCGAGCCGGATGAACCATGCGATGAACCCCTGGCGACTGTGTTTGATCAGCTGCCTCGGGCCGTAGACGTTCGTCAGGCGAAGCGAGCACGCGCGCACGCCGAAGACGTTGTTGTACAGCAGGTGGTAGTACTCGCCTGCGGCTTTGTTGATGCCGTTGACGTCCGTTGGCCTGACGAGGTGCACCTCGGTGACGGGCAGCGATTCGGGCCGGCCGTACACCTGGCGCGTGCCGGCGAACACGAGCTTCGTTTTCGGGTTGTTGTAGCGACACGCCTCGAGAATCGTCAGTTGACTGCGACAGTTGATCTCGAGATCCGTGTACGGGTCGCGCATGCTGTCGATGTGGCTCACCTGTCCCGCGAGGTTGAAGATCACGTCGCGGTCGCGGACCAGATAATTCATGGTCGTCTGCTGCCGGACGTCCGCGACGTTGACGCGCAGGCGATCGGCGATGCCGTCGATGTTGAACAGATTGCCGCCGTAATCGGGAATCAACGAATCGACGAGCAGCACGTCGGCGCCGGCCTCGACCAGCTGGCGCGCGAGGTTGCTCCCGATGAAGCCGAGGCCGCCGGTGATCATGACGCGCCGGCCGCGGTAGAACTGCCGGTACTCGGCGGTCACGGACGTGGCGGGCTCGGGTAAACGCGATTGGTCGGATCGGCAGCAGTGTCGGCGAGCGGCGTGCCGCCCGGACGCCGGTGGTCGCGGCGCACGACGAGCGCGACCCACAACAGCATCAGGTCGCGCGCCGTGCGGAACAGGCGGCGATAGTTGAAGAACTGCGACTTGCCGTAGGCGCGGTGGTAGTGGTGGACCGGCACTTCGACGATGCGGAAGCCCGCGTCCTGAATCTTCTTCATCATCTCGACGCAGATGATGCCGCTCGTTTTCTCGAGGTTGATGCGCTGGAAAATCGAGCGGCGCATCAAGCGGAAATCGCAGTCGACGTCGCGCAGCTTCAGCCCGAACAGCAGGCTCACGATGTAGTGGTACAGGCGGCCGATGACGATTCGATGCAGCGGATCGGCGCGGCTGATCTTGTAGCCGTTCACGAGATCCGTGTCGGGCCGGAAGCTCTCCCACAGCGTCTTCAATTCCGCCGGGTCGTACTGCGCGTCGCCGTCGGTGTAGAAGATCAGATCTTTCGTCGCCGCGCGAAAGCCCGTGCGCAGCGCGGCGCCGTAGTCGCGGTTGCGCGGATGATGCACGGCGCGCACCTGCGGATAGGTGTGCGCGAGCTCGTCGGCGATGTCGGCCGTGCCGTCGCCGCTGCCGTCGTCGACGATGATGATTTCGAAGTCGGGCGTCAGCTCCGCGGCGGCCTTGACCGTGCGAATCACCATGCTCGCGATGGTGCCGCTGTCGTTGTACGCCGGGAAGAAGACACTCAGACCCGCGGGCATGCTGGCGGGATCAGCTGACATGTGAAAAAGCCCTTAACCATAGCACGAAACACGCTCAGCGGACGCGGCCCTCGGTCGCGACGAGCCGCCACGGCGTGACCGCCGATTCGAGAATCACGGCCCGCGACATCTTCGATTGTCCCTCGCGCCGTTCGACGTAGGTGATCGGCACCTCCGCGATGCGGCGCCCCTGGCGCGCGGCGAGGAACAACATCTCCACGAGGAACGAGTAGCCGTCCGAGACGAACCGATCCAGCGGCAGCGTCGCGAGCGCGTCGCGCCGCCAGCAGCGATAGCCGCTGGTGCAGTCGCGCGCGCTGAGGCCCGTCAACGCGCGGACGTAGACGTTCGCGAAGCGGCTGAGAAGGCGGCGCCGCCTCGGCCAGTTGACGATGGCGCCGCCGCGCACGTATCGCGAGCCGATCACGACGTCGGCGCGCCGAGCCGCGGCGATGAGATCCGGCAGCCGCGCGGGGTCGTGGGAGAAGTCGGCGTCCATCTGACAAACGAGATCGATCGGCTCGCGAATGGCGCGCTTGATCCCGTCGATGTACGAACGTCCGAACCCGCGGAGGCTCGTGCGATGAAGCACGTCGACCCGTCCTCGGTGCTGCGCCGCCGCCGCGTCCGCCACCTCCCCGGTGCCGTCTGGTGACTGATCGTCCACCACGAGCACGCGGACGCCGTCGTGCTTCAGCAAGGCCTCGACGAGCGGCGGAATGTTCTCGCGTTCGTTGTAAGTGGGAATGATCACGAGCGCGTTCGTCACGAGCGCCCCTCGAAGCGCAGCGACGAGATCTGCTCCGAGATGAGCCCGACGAGGAGAACGACCACGCTGAACAGAATGAGCAGCACCGAGGAGTTGGTGACGTGGGACTGCGTCACGATCGTCCACAGCGCGTAGCCGGCGCCGACCAGGAACGACGCCGCGCTGATCGGCAGGAAGATGCGCAGCGGACTGAAAATGGTGATCAGCTTCAGCAGAATCAGCAGGAAGCCGACGCCGTCGGCGCCGAGCCTGATCTTCGATTCGCCCTGCCGCCGCCCCGCCTCGATCGGCACGAACCGCACGCTGTACCCCGCCTTCATGAACGCGAGCGTCGTCGTCGTCGGCGTCGAGAAGCCGTTGGGCAGCAGGTGCAGGAATTCTAGGAGACATTCGCGCCGCGCGGCGCGAAAACCCGACGTCAGATCGGGAATCGGCTGTTCGGTCAGGTAGCTGGCGATCCAGTTGAGGAATGCGTTGCCCGCTCGGCGCGCGGCGCCCGCCTGCGTGTGGCTCATACGCGCGCCGACCACGAGATCGTACGCGTCGAGATGCGCGACGAGCCGCGTGGCGTCGGCCGCCGGATGCTGTCCGTCGGCGTCGACGATCAAGACGAACGTGCCCGTCGCCCTCCGAATGCCGGACTTGACCGCCGCGCCGTTGCCCTTGTTGTACGGATGGTGAACCACGCGCGCGCCGGCCGCTGCGGCGCGCGTGGCCGTCTCGTCGGTGGACCCGTCGTCGATGACCAGGACTTCGTGCCAGTGGCCGGCGGCGCGGAGGTTCGTGACGAGCGATCCGATCGACGCCGCTTCGTTGAAGGCGGGGATGACGACCGACGTCGATTCAACCATTCGTCAGGTCGCGAAGCGGAAGTTGATGATGTCGCCGTCGAGCACCACGTACTCTTTCCCTTCGAGGCGCACCTCGCCGTGGTCGCGGCATGCGGCCATCGATCCTCGCGCGATCAGATGGTCGTAGCCGACGACCTCGGCCCGGATGAAGCCGCGCGCGATGTCGCTGTGGATTTCGCCGGCCGCCAGCTGCGCCGCGGTGCCGCGGGGAATCGACCACGCGCGGCACTCGTCCTCGCCGACCGTGAAGAAGGAGATGTAGCCGAGGAGATCGTAGCTGGCGCGGATGACGCGATCGAGGCCCGATTCGGTCAGCCCGAGATCCGCGAGGAAGGCGGCGGCGTCAGCCGGCTCGAGCTGCGCGATCTCGAGCTCGATCTTCGCGCAGACGGCGACCGCGGCCGTCGCAGCATGCGACAGGAAGCCTTCGAGGCCCGCCGCCTGCGCGGCGCGATCGATTTGGACCGCCGCGTCCCCGCCCGATAGCTGCGACTCGTCGAGGTTGATCACGATCAGCAGCGGCTTGGCGGAAAGGAACTGGAATCCACGCAGCCGCTTCAGATCCTCGCCTCTCAGATCGAGCGTGCGCAGAGGCTTCGCTTGTTCGAGCGCGGCCTTGCAGATCTGGATGACGTCGCGCTCGCGCTCCAGATCCGGCGACCGCATTTTCTTCAGATCCTTGTCGAGACGTTCGAGGCGTCGTTCGGCGACGCCGAGGTCCGCAAGGATCAGCTCGTCTTCCATCGCCTGCGCATCTCGCGCCGGGTTGACCGATCCTGACGGGTGCGGCACCGCCGGATCCTGAAACGCGCGCACGACGTGGACCAGCGCGTCCGCGTTCTTGTAGGCCGCCACATCGACGAGCGCTTTCGCGCCGCCGGCCGCGCCGGCGGCGGCGATGTCGGTGAACTCCACTGTCGCCGGCACCCGCTTGCGCGGGTTGTACATCGCGGTCAGTCGATCGAGCCGCGCGTCTGGCACTTTCGAGATGCCGACCGTCGTCTCGCCCTTGCCGTGTGCAGCGCGCGCTGTCTCGCGTGCGCTGGTCATGAGCTGAAAAAGCGTGGTCTTGCCGCTGGATCCAAATCCGATGAGAGCCGCGCGCAGCATGCGTCGAGCCGCGGATGGTACCACGGGGGTCCGACACGTGTCGGACCGGTGTCGGACCCCAGTACTTCGTATCCACTCGCGAGCGTGTGCAGAAGCGAGAAAATTCGACATAACTTACTGACCGGCTGGATTTTGCGGTTGACATCCCCTTGAGGGTCCCCTAGTATTTTCGGTGGAATTTTGTGGACAAAAGTGGGCTGAAGGGGATGGTGTCTCCTGTTTCGAGGGCATGAGATCACCCGCATCGATGACAAAGGGCGGCTCAAGGTGCCGAACGTATTCCGTTCGTTCCTGGAGGGCAAATACGGCCGCGATGTGTTTCTGACGAGCCTTTCGGGCGAGGACGTCCGGATCTATCCGATGCCGGTGTGGACCAACATCGAAGAGAAGCTCGGAAAGATGCCCTCGACGCATCCATCCCGCCTGCGATTTCTCGACCGCGTGAATTACTACGGTCAGGCGGCGGAGCTCGACGCACAGGGGCGTGTGCTCATTCCGGCGCGGCTCCGCGAAACGGCGACGATGAACGGCGACGTCGACGTGCTCGGCCAGTACGACTACCTCAACGTCTGGAACCACGATCGGTTCCTGACGAAGCTGCAACGCGAGCCATACACGGACGACGATGCGCGAGCACTGTCGGAGTTCGGGATCTGATGCTGCACGTTCCGGTCATGACCGCTGAAGCGCTGGATCACCTCCGCCCGGAGCAGGGCGGACTGTTCGTCGACTGCACGGTCGGTCTCGGCGGACACGCGCGCGCGCTGCTCGAAGCGGGGGCTACGCGGCTGATCGGCCTCGACCGCGATCCCGACGCGCTCGCGCGCGCGCGCGACACGCTCGCGCCGTGGAGCGATCGCGTAGAGCTCGTGCACGCCGACTATCGCACGATAGCCGAAGTGCTCGACGCGAGGCGCATCGAGCGTGTCGACGGCGCGCTGGCCGACCTCGGCGTGTCGTCGATGCAGTTCGACGCGCCGGGCCGCGGCTTCAGCTTCCAGCGCGACGAGCCGCTCGACATGCGCATGGATCGCACGGGCGGCGAGACGGCAGCGGACCTCGTCGCGCAGTCGACCGAACGCGATCTTGCGGACGCGATCTTCAAGTACGGCGAAGAGCGTTTCTCGCGCCGCATCGCGCGCGCGATCGTCGACGCGCGCCGCGAGGCGCCGATCGACACGACCGGCCGGCTCGCCGCGATCGTTCGCCGCGTGATTCCGCGCCGCGGCCACATGCGGATCGATCCGGCGACGCGGACGTTCCAGGCGCTGCGGATCTGGGTCAACCGGGAGCTCGAGGGGCTCGACCGGTTCCTGGAGACGGCGGCGCTGCGCCTGCGCGCGGGCGCGCGGCTCGTCGTCATCACGTTCCACTCGATCGAGGATCGCATCGTCAAGCATACGTTTCGGGCGCTGGAGCACGCGGCGCCGCCACGCCTGCGGGTGCTGACGAAGAAGCCGATGACCCCCGGCGACGAGGAAGTCGAGCGCAATTCCCGCGCGCGCAGCGCGAAGCTGCGCGCGGCCGAAAGAGTGTGACACCCGAGCCTGCGACGATGCCCGGGCTCGAGCAAGAAAGAACTGTTTAAAGATGGACTCCTTCGAATACGCCATCAAGAAGGACGTACGGAACAATCCGATCGTCCGTGAGGTGGACGAAGCTCGCCAGCGCGAGCTGTGGAAGTCGGTCGGCGTCGCGGCGTTTCTCGTGCTCGCGCTGCTGTTCTCGGCGTGGCAGCACTTCGAGCTGCTGCGGCACGGCTACCAGGCGGAACAGATGCAGCGCGAGCGCGCGGCGGAGGAGGAAACGACGCGGCGGCTGAAGCTGGAGATCGAGACGCTCCGGTCGCCGAAGCGCATCGAGCGGCTGGCGACCGAACGGCTCCACCTCGTCGCGCCCTCGCGCGACGAGGCTATCGTGATCGAACGCGTGCAGCCGGCCGATCCGCCGGCCAAATCGATCATCGCGCGGCGCTGATGGCGGCACCACTGATCGGAACCGGCGCGCCAGGTTCGAAGGTCTGGCGCGCGACGCTGAGAGGACGTATCGCCGCCGTCGCGGCGTTTCTCGCGCTGTGGGTCACCGCAATCGAGGCGCGCCTCGTGTATCTCCAGGTCGTGCGGCACGCCGACCTCGCGGCGCGCGCTGAAAAGCAGCACATGCGGACCATCGATGCGCCGGGCGTGCGCGGCGACATCGTCGATCGGCGCGGCCGCGTGCTCGCGACGAGCGTAGACGCCGACACGATCTACGCGGTCCCTTCCGAAATCGTCGACGCGCGCGGCGCCGTCGCGCAGCTGTGCGCCGCGCTGGGCGATTGCACCGACAAAGACCGGCAACTCCTCGTCGATCGCCTCGGCCAGCAGAAGGCGTTCGCGTACGTGCGCCGCCAGGTTGCGCCGGATCAGGCGCGTCGCGTCGCCGCGCTCAACCTCGACGGGGTCGGCTTCATCAAGGAGAGCCGGCGCTTCTATCCGAACAAGGAGCTTGCGGCGCACCTGCTCGGGTACGTCGGGATCGACAACAGCGGGTTGAGCGGGCTCGAGTACACCTACGATCCGCAAATCCGCGGCAGGAAGGGGACGATCCTCATTCAGACCGACGCGCGGCGTCATGCCTTCAGCCGGTTCGAACGTCCGCCGACGAGCGGCGCGACCGTCGAGCTCACCGTCGACGAGTACCTGCAGCACATCGCGGAGCGGGAGCTGCACGTCGGTGTCGTCGAGAACCGCGCGGCCGGCGGCACCGCCGTCATCATGAATCCGCATACCGGCGAGATTCTCGCGATGGCGAACGAGCCGACGTTCAATCCCAACGCGTACCGCGAATCGGACGAGGACGACCGCCGCAACCGTGCCGTGCAGGACCTGTACGAGCCGGGGTCGACGTTCAAGGTCGTGACCGTGTCGGCCGCGCTCGAAGAAAAAGTGATGTCGCCCACTTCGCTGATCAACACGAGCCCGGGACGCGTTCAAATCGGATCGCGCGTCGTGCGCGAGAACGCGGGGCACAACTACGGCGTGTTGTCGCTCGGCCAGGTGATCGTGATGTCGAGCAACGTCGGCGCGATCAAGATTGGATTCAAGGTCGGCACCGAGCGTCTCAGCCGGTACGTCAACCTGTTCGGATTCGGCCGTCCGGTGTCGCCCGACTTTCCCGGCGAAAGCGCCGGCATCGTATGGAGTCCCGAGAAGTGGACCGAGAGCGCACTCGCATCGGTGTCGATGGGGTATCAGGTCGGCGTCACGCCGCTCCAGATGATCGCGGCGGTCAGCTCGGTCGCCAATGGCGGCGTCCTCGTCGAGCCGCGCGTCATCCGGGCGGTGTATCGCGACGGCCGCCGCTACGCCGTGCGCCCGAAGGCGCTGCGCCGTACCATCAGCCCCGACACCGCAGCGGCGCTCACGTCGATCATGGAAGGCGTCGTCTCCGACAAGCACGGTACGGCGCGAGCCGCACGCATCGACGGATACACCATCGCAGGAAAAACCGGAACGGCCGCGAAGCTGGTCAACGGCCATTACTCGCACTCCGAGTACAACGCCTCGTTCGTCGGATTCATCCCCTCGCGCGATCCGGCAGTCGCGATCGTCGTCGTCATCGACGCACCGCATGGCCCCAACCGGTACTTCGGCGGCACGGTGTCCGCTCCGATTTTCAAACGGATTGCGGAGCCGACGCTTCAGTACCTCGGCGTGCCGCCGTCGGTCAGCCCGGCGCCGCCGGTGCTGGTCGCCAGCCGTGACGATTCGCCAACGGCGCCTGCGAGCGTCGCCGAGGATCCGCCGCCGCTCGTGAGTCTTGTCGCCGACGGCCCGGCCGGAACGGTCCCCGACCTGCGCGGTCTGAGCGCGCGCGAAGCGATCCGCAAGCTGGTGAAGATCGGCATGAACGCGCGCGCGTCGGGCGACGGCTTCGTCGTGTCGCAGGATCCCGCGCCCGGGTCGCCGCTCGGAGCCGGCGGCACCTGTCGGCTCCTCCTCGACCGCGCGCCGGCGCGGCGGGCGCAGAGCGCGGAGCATCCATGACATGGGCCGAGCTGCACGGCGTGCTCCGCGGGCGCGGCCTCATACGGGCCGACGACGCGCTCGGTGCAGAAGCTGCGGTCGGAGCGATCGCCGGCGTGGCGTACGACTCGCGCGCCGTGACCAAGGGCCAGGTGTTCGTCGCGTTGAAGGGTCTGCACACCGACGGCACCGCGTTCGCGCGCGACGCCATCGATCGAGGCGCGGCGGTGATCGTGTCGGAGCAGCCTGCGCCCGGCGGAGTCCGCGTCCCGTGGGCAATGGTCGAGGATGCGCGGCTCGCCCTCGCGCTGCTCGCCGCGGAGTTCTATCGCCATCCGAGCCGCGACATGCAGGTCGTCGGCATCACCGGCACCAACGGCAAGACGACGACCGCGTACCTGATCGCGTCGATTTTCGAAGCAGCCGGCGTCCGAAGCGGCATCCTCGGAACGGTCGCCTACCGCGTCGGACCGGGAGAGGACGACAAACGCGAGGCGGCGCGCACGACGCCGGAAGCGCCGGACGTGCAGGCGCTGCTCCGTGAAATGGTGGATCACGGCTGCGGCGCCTGCGCGATGGAGGTGTCGTCGCACGCGCTGTCGCTGCGGCGCGTCGACGGGATGACGTTCGCTGCGGCCGTGTTTACGAACCTGACGCGCGACCACCTCGATTTCCATGCGGACATGGAGTCGTACTTCCAGGCAAAGCGGCGGTTGTTCGAGATGCTGCCCCGGACGGCGCCGAGCCTGCTGAACGTCGACGATCCGCGCGGCGCTCTGCTGGCCGACGCGGGTGGAAAGCCGGTGACCTATGCGATCAACCAGTCCGCCGACATCACGACCGGACCGCTGTCGTTCTCGCTCGAGGGCCTGTCGTTCGACGTGCGGACGCCGCGAGGGCCGCTGAGCGTGCGTTCGGCGCTCGTCGGCCGGCCGAACGTCTACAACATCCTCGCTGCGGTCGCCGCCGCGTCGGCGCTCGACGTGCCGTTCGATGCCATCGAGCGCGGCATCCGAGACCTCGACGGCGTGCCTGGCCGATTCGAGATCGTCTCGACGAAGAAGGACGAGGTCACGGTGGTCGTCGACTACGCGCACACCGACGATGCGTTGCGGAACCTGCTCGAGACGGCGCGGCCGCTGACCGGCGGACGCCTGATCACCGTGTTCGGCTGCGGAGGCGATCGCGATCGGACCAAGCGCCCGCTGATGGGCGCAGTCGCCGGACGGCTGAGCGATCTGATCGTGATCACGTCGGACAATCCGCGCAGCGAAGATCCGAACCGCATCATCGAGGAAATTCAGCGCGGCATCACCGCCGACACCCGCAAGGACAGCGATCAGCGAGTGCTCACCAACGCCGATCGGCGTGGCGCGATCACCAACGCGATCGAGCTGGCGCGTGCCGGCGATCTTGTGCTCATCGCCGGCAAAGGTCACGAGAAGTACCAGGTCATCGGCGATCGGACGCTGCCGTTCGACGACGTGGCGGTCGCGCGCGAAGCGTTGGAGCGCCGGCGGACGGGAGTGGTGTGACGGCTGGAAATGGACGACTTCAGGTTGGTCGCATCGTGGGTCGCGGAAGCGATGGGCGGAACGCTGACCGGCGATGGCGCGCGCGAGTTCAGCGGCGTCTCGATCGACACGCGGACGCTCGAGGCGGGCGAGCTGTTCATCGCGATCCGCGGCGAACGGTTCGACGGCGCGGCGTTCGTCGACGCCGCGATGGCGGCGGGGGCGGCCGGCGTCGTCGTCCCGCGTGGGACGCGTGTGACGCAGGGGCGAGAAGCTGGTAGCGCGAGCCTTTCAGGCGAGCGCCTCACGGTCATCGAAGTCGATGACACGACGATCGCCCTCCAGGCGCTCGCGCGGGCGATCCGACGCGAGTCGGGCGCCAAAGTCGTGGCGATTACCGGCAGCGCGGGGAAGACGACCACGAAGGAAGTCGCGAGCACGTTCCTGTCGGCGTGGTACCGCGTGATCCGGAACCAGGGGAACTTGAACAACCACATCGGGCTGCCGCTGTCGCTCATCGCGCTGCGCCGGCGGCCGGAGATTGCCGTCGTCGAGCTGGGGATGAATCACGCCGGGGAAGTCAGCACGCTCGTCGGCGTCGCCGAGCCTGACGTACGCGTGTGGACGAACGTCGGCGAGGCGCACGTCGGCTTCTTCGCCTCGGTCGACGCGATCGCCGACGCAAAGGCGGAGATTTTCGAGCGCGCGTCGCGCGCGACGCTGCTCATCGCCAACGCCGACGATGCGCGCATCGTCGCGCGCCTGCCGCGGTTCGCGGGACGCGTGGTCACGTTCGGGATCGATCGCGACGCGGACGTGCGTGCGACCGACGTCGTCGACCGCGGCGTGGACGGGATGCAGGCGCGCATCACGACGCCTGAAGGGCGCGCCGACATGACGACGCCTCTGCTCGGCCGCGCCAACCTGGCGAACATCCTGGCGGCGGCCGCGGTCGCGCTGGAGTTCAACGTGCCGCTTGCCGACGTCGCCGCACGCGCGGCGTCGCTGCGGCCGTCGGCGCACCGCGGCGAGATCGTGCGGCTGCCGAGCGGCATCACCGTGATCGACGACAGCTACAACGCGAATCCGACGGCGACCAGACGCGCGCTCGACGTGCTGGCGCAGTCGGAAGCGAATCGACGCGTCGCGGTGCTGGGCGAGATGCTGGAGCTCGGCCACCAGGCCGCGGCGCTGCATGAAGGGGTCGGCCGGGCGGCGGCGGTCGCCCGGATCGATCTGCTGCTGACGGTCGGCGGCGCGCCGGCCGCGGCGCTCGCCGATGCCGCGATTGTCGCCGGCCTGGCGCGGAGTGATGTCCGGCATTTCGCCACCAGCGACGAAGCGGCCGCCGAGCTCATGTCGTTCGTGCGCCGCGGCGACCTCGTGCTCGTCAAAGGTTCGCGCGGCATCAGGACGGATCGCGTCGTGGAGCGGTTGAAGGAGCGTGGCTGATGCTCTTCAACGTCCTGTATCGGTTCCACACGCAGCTGTCGGTGCTGAACGTGACGCGGTACATCACGTTCCGCACCGCTGCCGCGAGCCTGTCGGCGCTCGCGATCAGCCTGATTCTCGGTCCGTGGCTGATTCGCAAGCTGCGCGAATTCCAGATCGGCCAGGTGATTCGGACCGAAGGCCCGCAGACGCACAAACCGAAAGCCGGCACGCCGACGATGGGCGGCCTGCTCATTCTCGCGGCGGCGCTCGTTCCGACGTTGCTGTGGGCCGATCTCGCGAACATCTACGTGTGGATTGCGGTGCTGACGACGAGCGGATACGGCGCGATCGGATTCGCGGACGACTACCTGAAGATCGTCCGCCGATCGCACCACGGCCTGCGGCCGCGCTACAAGATGGGCTTTCAGGTGCTGTTCGGCCTTGCCGTCGGCGCGTCGCTGCTCGTGCTCGCGCACAACAATCTGTACAGCACGAGGCTGATCTTCCCGTTCTTCAAGCGGCTGATTCCGGATCTCGGCTGGTGGTACCTGCCGTTTGCAGCGTTCGTGCTCGTCGCGGCGTCGAACGCGGTGAACCTGACCGACGGCCTCGACGGTCTCGCGATCAGCACCTTTGCGATTGCCGCCGCGGCGTACACCGCGCTCGCCTATGTGACCGGCCACCGAGTGTTCGCCGATTACCTCCTCCTGGTCCGGTTTCCGCCCGCTGCGGAATTGACGGTGTTCGGCGGCTCTCTGGTCGGCGCATCGCTCGGATTCCTCTGGTACAACTCGTACCCCGCCGAAATTTTCATGGGCGATGTCGGATCGCTGGCGCTCGGCGCGGCGCTCGCGACGATCGCGATTCTGATCAAACAGGAACTGCTGCTGCCGATCGTCGGCGGCATCTTCGTCCTCGAAGCGGTGTCGGTGATTCTGCAGGTGGCGTACTTCAAGTCGACCGGCGGCAAGCGGCTCTTTCGCATGTCGCCGCTGCATCACCACTTCGAGCTGATCGGCTGGAGCGAGCCGAAGGTCATCGCGCGATTCGTGATCCTCGGAATCATCTTCGCGCTTCTCAGCCTCGCGACGTTGAAGCTTCGCTGAGGCTGGTTGCTGGGGGCTCGTTGTTGGTTGCTGGTTGCTCGTTGCCGGGGCTGGGGGCTGGGATTGGCGTTTGACGTGAAGAACAGGCGCGTGACGGTCGCAGGTGCAGCACGGAGCGGCATCGCCGCCGCGGAGCTGCTCGCGCGGCGCGGCGCGCGGGTGACGCTGTCCGACACGCGCGCCGACGTCCCCGAAGCGGCGCCGCTCGGGCCGCTTGGCGTCGCGCTGGAGCTCGGAGGTCATCGTCTGGAGACGTTCACCAGGGCCGACCTGATCGTGATGAGTCCGGGCGTTCCGCCCGAGCAGCCGGTCATCCAGGCCGCGCGGGCGCGCGGCGTTCCGGTCATCGCCGAAATCGAGCTCGCGTACCGGTGGCTGCGTGGCCGCGTCATCGCCATCACCGGAACGAAAGGCAAATCGACGACGACGGTGTTGACGGGACGGATTCTGGAGACGGCGGGGTTCAAGGTGACGGTCGGCGGCAACATCGGCGTGCCGCTCAGCGCGCAGGTCTCGGACTCGACGCCCGACACGTTCCACGTCGTCGAGACGAGCAGCTTTCAGCTGGAGCAGATCGACACGTTCCATCCGTGGATCGCCGTGATGCTGAACTTCTCGCCCGACCATCTCGATCGCCATCCGACCGTCGACGCGTACGCGGCGGCAAAGGCCCGGATTTTCGAAAACCAGGACGAAGGCGACTTCGCGGTGATCAACGCCGACGATCCGTCGGTGCTCGACCTGGCGCGGCAGGTCCGAGCGACGAAACTGCCGTTCGGGCGCGAGAAGGCGATTGACAGCGGAACGACGGTGAAAAGCGTCGAGGGCAGATCGTGGATCGTGCGCACGAGCGATTTCGGCGAGTACGGGCTCGTGCCGGTCGACGCCATCCATCTGCTGGGACCGCACTTCGTCTACGACGTCATGGCGGCGACGAGCGTCGGCAGCATCGTTCGCGCGAACCCGGACGATATGACGCGCGCCGTCGAGACCTTCAGCGGGCTCGAGCACGCGATGGAGCTCGTCGCGGACGTCGGCGGCGTGCGATTCGTCAACGATTCGAAGGCGACCAACGTCGAGTCGGCGCTGCGATCGATCGAGAGCTTCGATCGCGATCTGGTTCCCATCGTCGGCGGCCGGTTCAAAGGCGGCGATTTGCGCGTCCTGCGCGAGCCGTTGAAGCAGCGCGCGAAGGCCGTGGTCGCCATCGGCGAAGCGCGGCCGCTCGTGCGCGAGGCGCTGGCCGGCGCGATTGACGTCCACGAGGCGCAGACGCTTGCCGACGCCATCGCCCGCGCGTACGCCCTGGCGAAGCCGTCAGGCGTCGTGCTCCTCGCGCCGGCGTGCGCGAGCTTCGACATGTTTCGGGATTACGCGGAGCGCGGACGTCAGTTCAAGGAGGAGGTGAAGAAGCTGACGCTGTGAGCCGTGAGCAGTCATCGGTCGGTTTGCGCGGTGGAGGACTGGCTGCTGGGAACCCAAGCTGCCCCGGTTTGGGAAGCTGGTGCCTCAATCCCGACCGACTGATGACTGCTGACCGCTCACGGCAATCCTAGTTCGAGTCCGTGGATCGTTTCGGAACAAACGTCATGAGGCTGCAGAGCGGGGAGAACCTTTGGCTAGAAAGCTGAAATCCGACAAAGTGCTGTTCATCACGACGATCCTGCTCGTCGGCCTGAGCGTCGTGATGGTGTACAGCGCTTCGGCGCCGATGGCGCTCGAACGCTACGGGAAGGCCTCGATCTTTCTCGTCCGCCAGGCGCTGTGGTCAATGCTCGGGCTGGGCATGCTCGCGATCGTCATGCGGATCGACTACCGCACCTATCGCGAGCCGGTGTTCATCTGGACCTGCCTGGCGGTTGTCGGCGCATCGCTCGTCGCCGTGCTCTTCATGCCGCCGGTGAACAACGCGCGGCGCTGGTTCGGCATCGCCGGTATCGGCGTGCAGCCGTCGGAGCTGGCCAAGCTGGCCGCGATCTTTTTCATCGCGGCGCTGCTCGAGCGGCGCATGCAGCGGATCAACGACGTCGGCTACGCGGTGGTCCCGATCGGCATCGTCGTCGCGGGTTTCGTCGCGTTGATTCTCCTCGAGCCCGATTTCGGCACGTCGATGTCGCTGGTCCTCATCGCCGCCGTGATGGTCTTCGCGGCGGGGCTCGACTACCGGTACGTCGCGGGCGCGTTGCTCGCGGCGCTTCCGGCGATTTACCTGCTCGTCATGCGCACGTCGTACCGGCGGCAGCGGGTGCTGTCGTTTCTCGATCCGTGGCGCGATCCGCTCGGCGCCGGGTTCCAGATCATTCAATCGCTGATTGCCGTCGGAACCGGCGGCATCTGGGGCCGCGGAATCATGAACGGCGTGCAGAAGCTGTTCTATCTCCCCGAGCCCCACACCGACTTCATCTACTCGGTCATCGCCGAGGAGCTCGGCCTGATCGGCGCCACGGCGGTCCTGCTGTGTTTCTGTGTCGTGACGTGGCGCGGGTTGCGCATCGCGCTGCGCGCGCCCGACTCGTTTGGCGCCTTTCTCGCGCTCGGGCTCACGACGATGGTGGCGGTGCAGGCGTTCATCAACATCAGCGTCGTGCTCGGGTTGATGCCGACGAAAGGGATTCCGTTGCCGTTCGTGAGCAACGGCGGATCCTCGCTGGTCATCAACCTCGTCGGCATGGGGATTCTCCTGAACGTGTCGCAGCACGCGTTGCCGTCGAAAGCATGAGGGTGCGTGGGCATACGTGTGGTCATCGCGGGCGGCGGCACGGGCGGTCACCTGTACCCAGGGATTGCGGTCGCGCGCGAGCTGCTGGCGCGCCGGTCCGACGCGCAGGTCTCGTTCGCCGGGACCGCCCGCGGCATCGAGTCGCGCGTCGTGCCGCGCGAAGGTCTCCCGCTCGATCTGATTCGCAGCGGCGGCCTCAAAGGGAAATCGCTCGCCGATCGCGCGCGCGGCGCGTCGCTGCTGCCGCTGGGGCTGATCGACGCATGGCGGATCGTGTCGGCCCGGCGGCCCGACGTCGTGATCGGCGTCGGCGGCTACAGCTCGGGACCGGTCGTCCTCGTGGCTTCGCTGCGCGGCGTGCCGACGATGCTCCTGGAACAGAACGCGGTGCCGGGATTGACCAATCGATTGCTCGCGCGCGTCGTGCGATCGGCGGCCGTGACGTTCGATTCGACGGCGGCGTTCTTCGGATCGAAAGCGTTCGTCAGCGGCAACCCGGTCCGGCCGGAGTTTCTCGCGACGGCCGGATCTTCACAGGAGTCGGCGATCGATGACCAGGCTTCCGGCATACGGGTCCTAGTTTTTGGCGGCTCTCAGGGCGCGCACGCGATCAACGTGGCCATGGTGGAGGCAGCGGCGCAGCTGGCGGCCGGTCGTCCGCATCTTCGTCTCACACATCAGACGGGAGAGCGAGATGTGGAGATGGTGCGCGCCGCCTACGGAGCGGCGGGGCTTCAGGCCGTCGTCGAACCGTTCCTCTTCGACATGGGACGGCAACTCGGACAGGCGGACGTAATCGTCTGCCGCGCCGGCGCGACGACGCTGGCCGAGATCACCGCCGGCGGCAAGGCGGCGATTCTCGTGCCGCTGCCGACGGCGACCGACGATCACCAGCGGAAGAACGCCGAAGCGCTGGTGGCGAAGGGCGCAGCCGAAGTGCTGCTGCAGCAGGAAATGACCGGCGCCGTGCTCGCGGAACGATTGCTCGCGCTCGCCGCCGATCGCGAGCGGCGAATGCGGATGTCGGCGGCCGCCCGATCGCTCGCGCGGCCCGACGCGGCGAGGGTGATTGTCGATCGAGCGTTGGAATTGGTGGGACGGTGAGGTGCTAGGCAAAACGCGCCACGTGCACTTCGTCGGGATCGGCGGCATCGGGATGAGCGGGATCGCCGAGCTGCTCGCCAATCTCGGATACGCCGTCAGCGGGTCAGATGAGAAGAAGTCTTCCGTCACCGATCGACTGGCGACGCTCGGCATTCGGATCGCGTACGGCCACGCCGCAGCCAACGTCGGCGAAGCGGACGTGGTCGTGGTCTCGTCGGCCGTGCGCTCCGCGAATCCGGAAGTGCGGGAAGCCGCGCGACGGCAGATTCCGGTGATCCCGCGCGCCGAGATGCTCGCGGAGCTGATGCGTCTGCGCTACGCGATCGCCGTCGCAGGCGCGCACGGCAAAACGACGACGACGTCGATGATCGCGCTGGTGCTCGAGCGCGCCGGACTCGATCCGACGGCGGTGATCGGCGGGCGGCTGAGCGCGTTCGGCAGCAACGCGCGGCTGGGCCGCGGCGAGCTGATGGTGGCCGAGGCGGACGAAAGCGACCGGTCGTTCCTGAAGCTGTTTCCGACGATTGCGGTGATTACGAACATCGACCACGAGCATCTCGAAAACTACGGCGGGTTCGACGATCTGCAGCAGGCGTTCGTCGACTTCGCGAACAAAGTGCCGTTCTACGGCGCGGTCGTCGCCTGCGCCGACGACGCGAACCTTACGGCAGTGCTGCCGCGAATGACGCGGCGGGTGACGACGTACGGGCTCGATGCGCCCGACGCGGATCTCACGGCGAGGGACGTCGCGCTCGGGCCGCTCACCGTCACCGCGACGGTCGAGCGCCGCACCCAGCGCACGGGACATGCGGCGAAGACGTCCGTCGTCCTCGGGCGCCTCGAGCTGTCGGTGCCGGGCCGGCACAACCTGCAGAACGCGCTTGCCGCGATCGCCGTAGCGATGGAGCTCGGTGTGCCGTTCGACCGCGCCGCTGGCGGCCTGCGCGATTTTCGCGGCGCCGAGCGCCGGTTCGACGTGCGCGGCGAGCCGAACGGCATCCTGATCGTCGACGACTACGGGCACCACCCGACGGAGATCGCCGCGGTGCTCGCCGCGGCGAAAACGCTCAACCGCCGCATCGTCGTCGCCTTTCAGCCGCATCGCTACACGCGCACCGCGGCGCTGATGAACGACTTCGGCCCTTCGCTCGCCGACGCCGATCACATCGTGCTGACCGACATCTACGCGGCGAGCGAGGACCCGATTCCGGGCGTGACGCTCGAGGCGCTTGCCGCCGCGATTCGCGCGGGCGCGCGCGCGCCGCTCGATGTGGCGCCGCGGCTCGACGACGTCGTCGCCGCGGTCGTCCGGGCCGCCCGACCCGGCGACGTGGTGATCACGCTCGGCGCGGGATCGATCGGCACCGTGCCCGATCGTCTGATCGACGCGCTGGGACGCGCCGGGTCGACGCCGGTGGCCGGGGGACAGCCGTGAGCCCGGTTGCCGCGGTCGCGGCGGACCGGCGGTTCCGGCGCGCGCACGTCAAGCCGTCGCGCAAGCGTCAGGGGTGGCGCGGGCTCGCGAAGCCGGCCGTTCGCGCCGTGTTCGTCGCGATCGTCGTGGCGTACGGCATGTATCGCGGCGCCGCGGTCGCGTCGCACGCGCGCGTTCTGAAGGTCGATCGCATTCTCGTGAGCGGCAACGAACGGTTGTCGCGCGTCGACGTGATCGCGGTGCTGAGCGGGTTGCGCGGCCAGAGCCTCCTGTTCACCGATCTCGACGCGTGGCGACGACGGCTGATGGCGTCGTCATGGGTGCGCGAAGCGGCGCTTCGCCGCTCGCTGCCGTCGACAGTGGAAGTCGTGGTGCTGGAGCGCCAGCCGATGGGCGTGGGACGCATCAACGGCGAGCTCTACCTCGTGGACGAACGCGGCGTCGTCATCGATCAGTTCGGGCCGCAGTACGCCGATCTCGATCTGCCGATGATCGACGGGCTCGCGGCCGCGACACCGTCGGCGGAGCCGCATGCGGCGCCCGCGACGATGACCGACGAGACGCGCGCCGATCTGGCCGCGCGCGTCATCGCGGCGCTCAAATCGAACGCCGCCGTCGCCCGCCGGTTGTCGCAGGTCGACGTCAGCGATCCGCACAACGCCACGGTGATTCTCAACGGCGACCCGGCGGTGATCGAGCTCGGCGAAGAGCAGTTCCTGCCGCGCCTGGAGTCGTATCTCGGTCTGGCGGCGGCGCTGCGCGAGCGCGTCGCGGAGATCGATTACGTCGACCTGCGGTTCGAGGATCGAATCTACGTGAAGCCCGCTTCCGCGCATTCCGCCGTCGCGCCGTCCGCGCTGCGGCGCGACAAGTCGGCGCTTCGGCGCGGCAGGCCCGGCGCGAAGCCGGAACGGAAGTAGCGCAGGCGAAGCCTGCCCTGGGGGATCCAAGTGGGGCGAAAAGAACGCTACCTGGTCGGGCTCGACGTCGGCACGTCGAAGGTTACGGCCGTCGTCGCCGAGATCCTCGACGGCGACGGCCTCGATATCGTGGGGCTCGGCGTCGCCGAATCGCGCGGCATCCGCCGCGGCGTCGTCGTGAACCTCGAGGCCGCGGTCGATTCGATCAAGAAGGCGATTGACGAAGCCGAGCTGATGGCGGGCGTTGAAATCGATTCGGTGCACCTCGCGCTGTCGGGACCGCACATCAAAGGGTTCAACAGCCGCGGCGTCATCGCGGTCGCCGGCAAGAACCGCGAGATCACGCGCGAGGACGTTCGCCGCGCCATCGACGCAGCCAAGGCCGTGTCGCTGCCGACCGGCCGCGAGATCCTGCACGTGCTGCCGCAGGATTTCGTCGTCGACGAACAGGACGGCATCGGCGCTCCGGTCGGCATGACCGGCGCCCGCCTCGAGGTGAACGTCCACATCGTCACCGGCAGCCAGAGCTCGACCCAGAACATCGTCGCGTGCGTGAACCGCGCCGGAGTCAACGTCGCCGAGACGGTCGTCGAACAGCTCGCCGCCAGTGAATCGGTGCTGACCGAGGACGAAAAGGAGCTCGGTGTGGCGCTCGTCGACATCGGCGGCGGGACGACCGACATCGCCATCTACGAGCGCGGCAGCCTCTGGCACACGGCGGTCATCGGCGTCGGCGGCGATCACTTCACGAACGACATCGCCGTCGGACTGCGGACGCCGGTGCCCGATGCGGAAAAGATCAAGCGGAAGTGCGGCTGCGCGCTGTCGGGCATGGTCGACGAGGACGAGACGATGGAGGTGGCGAGCGTTGGCGGGAGGAAGCCGCGCATCATGGCGCGGCGCATCCTGTCCGAAGTCCTCCAGCCGCGCGCCGAGGAGATCTTCCATCTCGTGTGGGACGAGATCCGCCGGGCCGGCTACGAGAAGGCGCTGAACTCCGGAATCGTGCTCACCGGCGGCGGCGCGATTCTCGACGGCATGCCCGAGATCGCCGAGCAGATTTTCGATCTACCGATCAGGCGCGGCTGCCCGACGGGCGTCGGCGGGCTTGCCGATCACGTGAACAGCCCGACCTTCGCGACCGGCGTCGGGCTGACGTTGTACGGCTATCGCAACGCGTCGGGCGAATCGTCGCGCGCGCCGGTCGGCGCGGGCGCGTTCGTGCGCGTGGCCGGGCGGCTGCGCGGACTGTTCAAGGAGTTCTTTTAGGCGCGGGTCTCATGGCCCGCTTCAAGGAGTGCTGTCGATGAACGAAGAGACGAAAGAGTCCAAGCGCTTGAGACTGCGTCTCGACGAAGAGGGAACCGCCGGAGCCCGCATCAAAGTCATCGGCGTCGGCGGCGGCGGCAGCAACGCCGTCAACCGCATGGTGCAGGTCGGCCTCGACGGCGTCGAGTTCATCGTCGCCAACACCGATCTGCAGGCGCTCCGGACCAGTCCCGCGACGATCAAGCTGCAGATCGGCAGCAAGCTGACGAAGGGACTCGGCGCCGGCGCCGACCCGAACGTCGGACGGCAGGCGGCGCTGGAGGACACGGACAAGATCATCCAGTCGCTCGACGGCGCCGACATGATCTTCGTCACGACCGGACTTGGCGGCGGCACCGGCACCGGCGCGGCGCCGGTCATCGCCAGCCTTGCGAGCGAGCTCGGCGCGCTGACTGTTGCCGTCGTCACCAAGCCGTTCAAGTTCGAAGGCCGGAAGCGGCAGGCGCAGGCGGACCGCGGCCTCGACGCGCTGCGGGAGTGCGTCGACACGATCATCACGATCCCGAACGAACGACTGCTGACGATCATCGATCGCGCGACGCCGCTGACCGACGCGTTCGCCACGGCGGACGAAGTGCTGCGCCAGGCGATACAGGGGATTTCCGATCTGATTCTCGTGCCGGGCTTGATCAACCTCGACTTCGCGGACGTGAAGACGATCATGGCGGGCATGGGGCTCGCGATGATGGGCACGGGCGTCGCCGAAGGACAGGATCGAGCGATCGAGGCGGCGCGGCGCGCCATCTCGAGCCCGCTGCTCGAAGGCGCGGCGGTGACCGGCGCACGAGCCGTCATCATCAACGTGACGGGCGGACAGGATCTCTCGCTCGTCGAGGTCAGCGAGGCCGCGTCGATCGTGCAGCAGGCGGCTGATGAAGAGGCGAACATCATCTTCGGCGCGGTCGTGGATCCCGCGCTGAAGGGAAGAGTGAAGATCACCGTGATTGCGACCGGGTTCGGACCGCCGACGGCAGCCCGGCCTGCGGGAACGGGCGCGCAAACGCCCGTGGATCTGGCGCCGTATGCCGACCACGTGCGGCTGCGTGGCGAAGTCGCGGCGCCGGCGGCAGTCGCTGCCTCCGGCCGATTGAGTATCGCGAGACGATCTCCGCTCGAGGCGTCTGCCGCCGCCTCCAACCTTCCGGTCGCGCCGCCCAGTGCTGCAGCGCCTGCAGACCTCGACCTCAAGCTCAACATCGAACCGAGCGATTCCGACGTCGACCTCGGACCGTCGTTCGATGTGCCCGCGTTCCTGCGCCGGCAGGAGGGGTAACGCCTCGGATGGCCACCTCCGCAAGACCGTACGGTGTCGATGCGGGGCGTTGGGCGTAGACGGGAAGCGCCGCGGCCGCGCTAGAGCGGGTCGGTGGGCGGGACGCGTGCTCGATGGTAGAGTAGGTAGATCCACGGCACACGAGAACGCCGACGTCCGAGCAGCAGTTGCCGCTCGATCGACCCCGTCCATGAATTCCTGGGCTGAGCGCGAACGCGCACGACAAACCCTCGCCAAAGAAGTCGGTTACGTCGTCAAACCGCACGGCGATCGTCTGCGCGTCGCCCTCGCGTTTCCGAACACGTACTGGGTCGGGATGTCGAACCTCGGCTTCCAGACCGTGTATCGCCTTTTCAACGCCGAGCCCGACATCGTGTGCGAACGGTTCTTCCTCCCGCCGAAGCAGGAGCTCGCTCACGCGATCGCCAACCGCACCCCGCTCGTCACGCTCGAGTCGCAGACGTCGGTCGGCGAATTCGACGTCATCGCGTTTTCGGTGTCGTTCGAATGGGACTACGTCAACGTCCTCACGCTGCTGCGGCTCGCCGGCGTGCCGCGATACGCGGCGGAACGGACGGAGCGCCATCCGCTCGTCGTCGTCGGCGGCGCCGTGACGTTCGTGAACCCGGAGCCGCTGGCGCCGTTTGCGGACGTCATTGCCGCGGGCGAAGGCGAGATGCTCGTTCCGGCCATCGGGAAGGCGTTCGGTGCCGCCTCGGATCGAACCGACCTGCTGCGCCTTCTCGCGAAGGAGCGCGGCGTGTACGTGCCCTCCTTCTACGAGCCGCATTACGCCGGCGACGGCACGCTCGCCGGCTACACCGTTCGGCCGGGCGTCGACGCGCCGCTGCCGGTCCGCAAGGCCGCGCTCAAAACCACTGAAGCGGTCGATCCACCGGCGACGAGCATCTTCACCCCTGACACCGAATTCGGTTCGCGGTTCCTCGTCGAAGTCGTCCGCGGCTGCGCGAACCTGTGCCGCTTCTGCTGGGCCGGGTACAACTATCTTCCGGTGCGCGCGTTCCCGGCCGATCGCATCCTCGAGCTCGCGGGCGCCGCGCGCGCGTCAGCCAATCGCGTCGGGCTCGTCTCGATTGCACTCTGCGACCATCCCGACATCGAGCGCATCCTCGCACGGCTCCACGAAATGGGCTACGCGATCAGTCCAGCTTCTCTGCGCCTGGACGATCTCACCGAGCCGATCGTCCGCGTGCTCCGCGAGAGCGGCGAACGGACGATCACGATTGCGCCCGAGACCGGGTCGGACCGTCTCCGCCGCGTCATCAACAAGACGGTTACGAACGACGAGATCCTCGATCGCGCTGATCTGATCTTTGCCAGCGGCATCGAGAACCTGAAGCTCTATTACATGATCGGCCTCCCGACGGAAACAGACGACGATCTCGTGGCGATTCGCGATCTGACGCTGCAGCTGCGCGAGCGGATGGTGAAGCACGCGCGCGCCAGAGGCCAAATCGGCCGCATCGTGGGCAGCGTGAACCCGCTCGTTCCGAAACCCGGCACCGCATATCAATGGCTGCCCATGGAGCAGGATGTGCTCGTCGACAAGAAGATCAAACGGCTGCGCAGCCTGACCTCCGGCATCGACAACGTCTACTTCAACATCAAGTCGGAGCGCCACTCCTATTACCAGGCGCTGCTCTCGCTTGGCGATCGCCGGATCGCGCCGGCCATCGAGGCGGCCGAGCGCAACGGGCAGAACTGGCGCGCCGCCGTCACCGAGGCCGGCATCGACGGCGACTTCTACATCTTCCGGGACCGCACCGCCGACGCGATGCTGCCGTGGGACATCATCGACGGCGGCATGAAGGCGGCGTTCTTCCACGCGGAGTACGACAAGGCGCTCCGTGAGGAGTGGACGCTGCCGCCCAAGCGCGCGCAGGAGAACGCGCGGCTTCTGCCGGTGATTCAGTAGTCCACCTCAGCTGGCTATGGCGGCGCGCTCCTCGTAATCCTGAAACGCCTCGAGAATCAGCTCGCGCAGCTTGTCCTGCGAGGTGAGGTCGACGATCGGCCGCAGCAGCGAAAAGCTGCGCCGCTCGCCGTTGACGGCGTACTGTCGCGACGGGAACGTGACGTTGCGACCGCCGCCGGCGCCGCGCCGTTCCCACACTGCGAAACCAATCAGCTTCAAGCCGGCCAGCGGTCCATCGCCGTCAGCGAAGTGCAGTTCGGCCTCGGCGAGCTTGCCCGGCGGGTTCCCTTTGTCGTTCGGCGTAATCTTGATGGTCACGTCAGCGCTCCTTGTATGGATGGCTGGGTGATCAAGGGCGATGCCGCGAACGCTGCGGCAGTGGCGTCGCAGCAACTCGCAGGCGCGCCGGGTGTTAGCGACGCCGATCGCCTGCGTTCGCGCCGGCGTCGATACGAGCGGCGGGAAATGACAACGCGGGTTGCGTCAGGCGCCGAGGATCATGACCTGCGCCATCGCGAGCTCGTCGGAATGCGTGATGGTGAGCAGCGAGGAACGGCCGCCGATGGCCTCGAAGCGGCGGCCGGCGCCGCCGTGCAACACCAGTTGCGGCGGTCCGCCGCGGCGGACGACCTCGACGTCGCGCCACAGGACGCCCTGCGAGTGGCCGGTGCCAAGCGCCTTCATCGTCGCTTCCTTCGCCGCGAAGCGCCCCGCAAAGTGAATAGCGGGCACGCGCCGGCGCAGGCAGTATGCGATTTCGCCTTCGGTGAAGATTCGCTTCAGAAACCGCTCGCCGTACCGCTCGATCGTGTCCGAAATGCGACCGATGTCGGTCGCGTCGAGGCCGAGTCCAATGATGTTTGACATGATGCCTCGATTGACTGTCGGCCTAGCCGCATCGATTATCCGCACCGAGCCGAAGGCGAGGTGCGACAGGCGGCGGGGGTGGGGCCCCGCCGCATATTGAATAATGATGGTTCTGCCGCAGCCTCACGAGAGCTTTCGCTGGACGGACACGGACGCGGGACCCGCCCTCGTCTGCACGGCGCTCGAACCGTTCGCGCGCCATCTCTTCACGACGCGGCCATGGACCCTTGGATCGGCGCTGCCGGGTGACACGGCCGCGTGGGACGAGGTGTCGCGAACCATCGGCGTCGGCCGCGCCAAACTCGTCCGTCTTCATCAGGTCCACGGCGCGTCCGCTGTGATTCGGCGCACCGGAGAGCTGCGCGACGTCAACCATCTTCCGGACGCCGACATCGTGCTGTCCAACGATCCCTCGCTCGCGCTCGCCATCCAGATCGCCGATTGCGTGCCGCTGCTCGTCGCCGATCGCCGCACCGGCGTCGTGGCCGCCGCGCATGCCGGATGGCGGGGCCTGGCCGCGCGGGCGCCGCAGGAGACGATCGAGATGCTGGGGCACGCGTTCGACAGCCGCCCGTCGGAGCTCGTCGCCGCCATCGGCCCGTCAATCAGCGCGGCGCGGTACGAAGTCGATCGCGATGTGCGCGAACGGTTCGAACAGGCGGACTTCTCGAACGAGCAGCTCGCGCGCTGGTTCGTCGAGGGCACGCGGCCCGATCACTGGCAGTTCGATGGGTGGCAGGCGGCGCGCGATCAGCTGGAATCGGCCGGCGTGCCGGCGGATCGGATTTTCAACGCGGAGCTTTGCACGGCAAGCCACCCAGACGTTCTGTGCTCGTACCGCCGTGACTGGAAAGACGCCGGCAGAATGGCCGCCGTGATTCGCGCCCGCGAGGAGGGGCATGAAGCTTCGAGCCGTGCCTCACGTGGCTTCGCGGATGACGCGTCGCGGCGGAGGTGAGCTTCAGCGCAGGCGCCAGAACTCGCCGGTGAGGCCGGCTTCGCGCAGAATTCTTTCCATCGTCTCCGGTGTTCGAGGCGACCAGTGCTCGTCCAGCCGATCCGCGTACCAGGGACCCGCGAGTCGCCACACCTGCTCGAGCGGCACGACCGCACCCTTGCTCATCTGACGCTCTGCGCACCATCGATCGACGTGCTCCTCCGACCTGAAGAGCAACAGGGTCGCTCATGTGAAGGCGACGTTGTCCCAGAACCGCCGCGGCGGCACCGCGTAGTGGACGACCGCGTCGCCATCGATCCGGCCGTCGCGGACGGTCATCGTCAGCTCCAAACCGCAGTCGGCACAGCGCGTTCGCGACGAGCCCGCGCCGACGATCGACAGCACGCCGGCTGCATCCCACGCGCAGTTTGCCCAGTACGTTCGCGATCCGGAGACGACAGGGTAAGGCGTTGGAACGGCGGAAAACGGATGCGCCATCCAGATGTTCAGGGTTGCGGGCGCGAGCACGATCGCGTGCATGTCGGCGAGGCGCTGCAGCGCCGGTGCGACCTCTTTTTCGCCCGCGCCAACCGCGGCGGCAATCCCCTTCAGATCCGGCGCACGCGCCGTCTCGACGAAGTGCCGGTAGACGTGAAGCCGCACGTCGCGCTCGAGCGCAGTGAACAGATCGTTTCGCTTCACGTCTGCAGGCGACGCGTTCGCGGCTTTGCCCTCCGCGCGGTCCATGGCGACGTTGGCAAGGCGATCGGCGGGCGCGTTCAGCGATCGGCCGATGTGCTCGAAGGTGACGCGGCCGATCGCCGCCGCGAGCGCGCGCGCCTTCGCATGCAGCGGCTGCAGTCCTGGATTCTTCACCTTGTAGGCGCCGAGCATCTGCTGCACGAGCAGAAGCGAATCGGAACGGACGTGAAGCTCTCCGTAGCCGTGCGCGCGCGTCCATTCGAGCGCCGCGACGAGGCCACGGTACTCGGCGACGTTGTTGGTGGCGGTGCCGATCGGTTCGGAGAATTCTTCGACGAGCGTGCCGTCGGGCCGCTCGATGCGGACGCCGAAGCCCGCGGGACCTGGATTGCCCCGCGCACCGCCGTCGATGTACGCGACCAAGCGGCCTGCACTCAAAAGGCCTGCCCCGAGCGGAGTCGAAGAATCAACGGGCCGGCTGCGCAACGGCTGCGGCGAAATAGAGAATGCGCTGACAGCTGTCGCACTGGATGATGCTGTCGTTGCGGCGCACGTTGTTGAACACCTGCGGCCGCATGCGGACGTGGCAGATCGTGCAGATGGCGTCGCGCGCCTCGGCGACGGCGATGCCGTTGCGCTTCTTCGCCACGAGATCGAAGGTGGCGAGCGCGGCCGGGTCGAGCCCCTTCGCGAGCGTCTCCCGTTCGCGGCCCATGCGCTCGAGCGACACGTTCAGCTCGGTCGTTTCGTTCTGCAGCGCTTTGCGGTCGGCTTCCACGGCTTTCTGCTCGTCTGCCAGCGCCTTTTCGGCGCGCTTCGCCGCCGCGTTCAGCTCGTCGGCCTCGACCATCAGCTCGAGGATCTTGTCCTCGAGCGTCTTGATCTCGCCCTGCGCGAAGCCGATTTCCTTCTGGACGGCGTGGTACTCCTGGTTCGTCTTCACCGCCATCGCCTGTTCGCGGAACTTCGACAGGCGGCCCTGGTGGACGGCGACGTCCTTCTCGATTCCACGGCGCGCGTTCTGGTTCTCGCTCAGGCGCGCTTTCGCGTCGGCAACCCGCTGCTTCGCCGCTTCGAACCGCGCGTCGAGCGCCTTCGCGCGCTCGGGTTCTTCCGCCAGACGATGACGCGCGTCGTGCACTGCGGTGTCGAGCTTCTGGAGCGCGATCAGTCCCTCGAGGTCTTTGTTCATTAAAAAAAAAGCCCCGGCGCTTGGCGCACCGGGGCTGATCGGTCAACCTGCATTCTGCAATTGGGCATGTGCAATCTCATGATCGTTCGGATCTCGGCTTGCCACCCGAAGCTCGCTCGCGTTGCGGTCCACCTTCCGCCTACGCGCTTCGCCGGACAAGTCGCATTACAGCGACACTGGCTTGCCATCCGTCGCTCCCCCGAAGGGCGAGCGAAGGATGGGCCCACCAGGATTTGAACCTGGAACCCGCCGATTATGAGCCGGCTGCTCTAACCGTTGAGCTATGGGCCCGCAAACAGTTGGCAGCGTCAGTGCTCAGTCGGAGTCATCAGTCGTTCTTCGTGCCGAGTCGACTGAAGACCGTCGACTGATGACTGTCGACTGATGACTGTCGACTGATTACGACGTCCTTCCCTCCAAAAACGCACGCAGCTTCCGGCTCCGCGAAGGATGCCGCAGCTTGCGCAGCGCCTTGGCCTCGATCTGGCGGATGCGCTCGCGCGTGACCGCGAAGCTCTGTCCGACTTCTTCGAGTGTGTGCTCGCTGCCGTCGCCGACGCCGAACCGCATCTTGATGACCTTCTCCTCGCGCGGCGTCAGGGTCTTCAGCACCGATTCGGTCTGTTCCTTCAGGTTCAGGTTGATGACGGCTTCGGCCGGCGACACGACCTGACGGTCCTCGATGAAATCGCCCAGATGCGAGTCTTCCTCTTCGCCGATGGGCGTCTCGAGCGAGATCGGCTCCTGCGCGATCTTGAGCACCTTGCGGACCTTCGATACCGGGATGTCCATCCGCTTGGCGATTTCTTCCGACGTCGGCTCGCGCCCGAGCTCCTGCACGAGCGCGCGCGACGTGCGAATCAGCTTGTTGATCGTTTCGATCATGTGGACCGGGATGCGGATCGTGCGCGCCTGGTCCGCGATCGCACGGGTGATCGCCTGGCGAATCCACCACGTCGCGTAGGTCGAGAACTTGTAGCCGCGGCGGTACTCGAACTTGTCGACCGCCTTCATCAAACCGATGTTCCCTTCCTGAATCAGATCGAGGAACTGCAATCCGCGGTTCGTGTACTTCTTCGCGATCGATACGACGAGCCGCAGGTTCGCTTCGACGAGCTCCTTCTTCGCCTGCTCGGCCTGGTACTCGCCTTTGATGATCGTGTCGAGCGTCTGCTTGAGTTCATCCGGTGACTGCTCGAGCGTGTCGGTCATCGATTTGACCTTGGCCTTGAGGTCCTTGATCGTCTTCTGGATGTTCTTCTTTTCCTCGTCCTTCAGCTTGGTCTTGCGCCCTTTCGGGTTGAGGGTGCGCTCCCACCCGTCGATCTCGCGCTGCACCGCGCGGACGCTCTCGACCGCCTCCTTCATCTCGTCGATGAGGCGCCGCTTCACCGCCTCGGTGAACTCGATGACCCGGATCGCGTTCGACACGTCGACCTGCGCGCGCATCGCCGCCCATTTCGCGCGGCGGTACTTGCGCTTGCCGCGCGTCGTCGTGCCGCGCGGCGTCGCGACGAGCTTCTCTTCCAGCTTCTCGTACGCACCGCGCGCCTTGCGCACCGCTTCAATCTGTTTCTGTACCTGCTTGCGGCGCTCCTCGATGCGCTCGTCGGTGATCTCCTCGTCGTTGAAGATCACCAGTTCGCGGATCGTCCGTTCGCCCGTGTGCAGCTGATCGCCGAGCTCGATGACCTTCTTCGCGATGAGCGGCGTCCGCGAGATCGACTTGATGACGGCGAGCTTGCCGCGCTCGATGCGGCGCGCGATTTCGACTTCGCCCTCGCGCGTGAGCAGCGGCACGGTGCCCATCTCGCGCAGGTACATCCGCACCGGGTCGTTGGTCTTGTCGAGCGCCCCAGGCGTGAGATCGAGCTCGAGCTCCTCGGCGCCTTCGCCGGTCCGATCGATCGGCTTGTCGTCGCGCAGGTACTTCTGATCCGAATCGATGACCTCGATACCCGCGCTGCCGAACGTGTTGAACAGGTCGTCGAGCTCGTCGGAGGAGGTGATTTCCGACGGGAGGAGCTCGTTGACTTCGTCGTAGAGGAGGTAGCCTTTTTCCTTGCCGATGCTGATGAGTTGCCTGACTTCGTCGTACTTTTCCTCGATCGACAAGTCGCCTCCTACGTCAGGTCCTCGATGCGGTGCATCAGATCTTTTTTCCGCTGCCATAAATCATTTATCTCACTGCCGTGTTGTTGTGCACCAAGCTGCTGAAGCCGGTCGATTTCGCGCTGAATGTCCGCCCGTTCGCGTTCCCACCTGAGCCGCTTGAGCGCGCGCGCGCATTCGACAGCCGGAGCTGGAGGGGTCGGAGAAGCGGCTATGCTGGTGACGAGCTGGGCGTTCACTGTACTTAGACGCTGCAGCAGCGCCGAAGGTAAGACGTCTGCCGCATTGTTTTGCAGGCTCCGGGCCATTTCGAAGATTTCGCGCCCCGCGAGCGTCTCCAGGTCGGCGTCGTCCAGCTCGCCGAGCGCCCCCAACGCGTCGGCCGTATCGTGAATCAATGCCCAAATCAGTGCCTTTTCCGCCTGTTTCAGCTGTCCGAACGACGGCAGCTCGCGGGTCGTCAGCGTGGTCCGGCGATTGACGGCAGCCTTACGGATTTCCGCTCGGACGACGTCTTCTGTAATGCGCGCCTTGTGGGCGATCCGATCGGCGAACTGGTCACGCGCCGCGGCGTCCGGGAGCCGCGCGGCAACCGCCAGCATTCGGCCGAGAAACTGGCGTCGGCTGTCGTCATGGCTGAGATCGAGCCCCGTCGCCGCCTGATCGAGCAGATACTCTAAATACGGCCGCGAGCCGCGCAATCTTTCACGATAACGCTCGGCTCCGTGCCTCCGAATGAATGTATCGGGATCTTCGCCTTTGTCCAGTACGACCACGTTCACGTCGAACCCTTCGGACACGAGCATTTCACACGATCTGGCCGCGGCGCCCTGGCCAGCGGCATCGGGGTCGAAACTGAGCACCACCTTCGAGCTATACCGCCGAAGGAGCTGCGCCTGTTGAGGTGTGAGCGCGGTGCCGCACGACGCGACGACCGGGACCGCCTGCGACTGGAAGAGCTGCGCGAAATCGAAATATCCTTCGACGAGCACCGCGAAACCGACCTTGCGAATCTGACCTTTCGTGAGGTTCAGGCCATAGAGGGTTCGGCTCTTCGAATAAATCGGCGTTTCCGGGGAATTCAGATATTTGGGTGCCTGATCGGCGTCCATCGCCCGGCCGCCGAACGCGATGACCGATCCCATATCGCGGCAAATCGGAACCATCAGCCGGTTTCGAAACCGATCGACGACGTCGCCGTTGTCGCGCTGAACGATCAGGCCGCTTTCTAACAGCAGTCCCTGCGCGAAGCCGTGGTCGAGGAGCCTGGCCTTCAACCCCTCCCGCGCCGGGGGCGCGAACCCGAGTCCGAGCGCTTCGACGGTGGCGGGCGCGACATCCCGCTCGGCAAGCTGCTGTCGCGCGCGGGCGCCCGCCGGACTGGCGAGCTGCTCACGGAAGTACGAAGCCGCGACCTCGTGCGCCTTCAGCAATGCCTCGCGCAGGGCGCTGTCTCGCCGGGCATCGTCATCGTTGCCTTCGCTTCGCTCGGGCAACGAAAGGCCGAACTTCTGCGCCAGCGTGCGGACGGCGTCTGGAAATGCCAGCTTCTCGTGCATCTCGAGGAACTTGAACACGTCGCCGCCGACGCCGCAGCCGAAGCAGTGGAAAAACCCTTTCTCGGGATTGACGTGGAACGAGGGCGTTTTCTCCGAGTGAAACGGACAGAGGCCTTTGTAGGTGTTGCCGACACGCTTCAGCGGCACGTACTCCTGCACGACCTGGACGATATTCGCCTGCAAGCGCAGATCGTCGATGAACTGCTGCGGGAACAGACCCATCAGTCTTTCAGTTCCACGACCGTGACGCCGCCGCCGCCCTGCTCCGGCGGAGCGGTCGCGAACCGGGCGACGAGGGGATGCTGCTGCAGAAATCCCGTCAGCGCGCGCTTCAGCTGACCGGTGCCGTAGCCGTGAATCAGCCGCACGACTCGCTGATCGGTGAGCAGCAGGTCGTCGAGGAAGCGTTCCGCGCGCGCGATCGCTTCGTCGACCGTGCAGCCGATCACATTCAGGTCCGACGCCGTCCCTTCGCGCGGCTGCAGCTCGACGTTGACGTTCACTTTCGCGGGTGTGCCGGTTGTGGTGCCGACGATCTTCAGATCGCGGACGCTCGCGCGCATGCGTTTGCCGCGCACGTCGAGTTCCGCCGTATCGTCGTGAACGGCGGTGACCACGGCTTCGAGTCCCAGTCCGCCGACGACGACGCGGTCGCCGACGGAGACCGTGCCGCCAGACGGGTGATGAGCGGCTGCTTGCTGGAAGGTCGCCGCTTGATCGGTCGGCTCGCCGGTGAGAATCCGCTTCGCGACGTTTTCCACCGCAGCGCGCGCGTCGGCACGCGCCGTGCCTGTCTCTCCCGTCGACACCAGACGCGGGGCGTTCGCGATCGCCGCCGCTTTCGCCTTCAGCTCGACGATCACGTCGTCGATCTCCTTGCGCGCCTGGCGGACCTGCGATTCGAGCTGCTCGTTGAGGCGCGCGCGGTACGTCTCTTCACGCTGGCGCAGCGCGTCCTCACGCTGCCGCATCCGCGCCTCGGCTGCCTCGAGCGTTTCCCGCTCGCGCGACAGAAGCCGCTGCTCGTGCTCGAGCGCGCGCATGTCGCGGTCGATCTTCGCGAGGTGCTCGGCGAGTTGCGCTTCGCGAGCGGTCAGGTTCTCGCGCGCGGCCGCGACGACCGACGGGTTGAGGCCGAGCCGCGCCGCGATCTCGAGGGCGAGGCTGCGGCCCGGCGTGCCGTACATCAATTGGTAGGTCGGCGCGAACGTCTCGGCGTCGAATCCGAACGCGGCGCTCGCTACACCATCGGTCGTCGACGCGTAGGTCTTCAACGCGTCGTAATGGCTCGTCGCGATGACCGTCGCGCCGCGCGTCTTGAAGTGATCGACGACGGCGACGCCCAGCGCGCCTCCTTCGATCGGATCTGTGCCCGAGCCGATCTCGTCGAGGAGGACGAGCGCCGGCGTCGCGAGGCCGCGGTCCATCGCGGCAATGTTGGTGATGTGCGCCGAGAACGTGCTGAGGCTCGCTTCGATCGACTGCTCGTCGCCGATATCGGCGAAGAGCGATCGGAAGACCGGCAGCCGCGATCCGTCCGCGGCTGGAATCCGCAGACCGGACTGCGCCATCAGCGCGAGCAGCCCCGCCGTTTTGAGCGCTACGGTCTTCCCGCCGGTGTTCGGACCGGTGATCAGCAGCACCGTTGCCGGCGGAATGACCTTGATGGTCACCGGCACCGGCGGCTTGCTCGCTCCCGGCGCCCCGCCCCCCGGAATCATCAGCGGGTGCCGCGCGGCCTGGAGCTCGAAGGCGCCGTCGGTCGACAGCGCCGGCTCGATGCCGTCGATCGATTCGGAATACCTCGCCCGCGACTGGAGCACGTCGAGTTCGGTGGCGACGTCGATCGTCCGAGCGAGATCGGCGGCGCGGGCGCGAAACGTGTCGGTCAACGCCAGCAGGATCTTTCGGATTTCCTCCGCTTCCTGCTCCTCGAGCGCGACGATGTCGTTGTTGATTTCAACGGTGCTGAGCGGCTCGAGGAACACACTCGCGCCGCTCGTCGATGATCCGTGCACGATGCCGGGGATGCCGCTGCGATGCTCGGTCTTCACGACGAGCACGTAACGGCCGTTTCGCTCGGTGACGACCTGATCCTGCAGGTACTTCGCCGTGTCCTTGCCGCGCAGATACGACTCGAGCGTCGTGCGCAGGCGCGACCGCTGCTTGCGGAGGCGATCGCGAATCAGCTTCAGCTCCGGGCTCGCGCCGTCGACGACGTCGCCGGCGGCGTCGAGTTTGTCGCGCACCGTCGCCGCCTCGCCCTTGAACGAGGCGGCGGCGCCGCTCGCCTGATCGAGCAGCGGAAATGACGACGCGGCGCGGCGGATCGCGGCGCGCGATTCGTCAATCGATCCGAGGAAGGCGACGAGCGTCAGCAGCCGCGGCCCTTCGAGCGCCCGTCCTTCGACGGCCAGCGCGCCGAGAATCTGCGGCAGATCGGACGAGCCGCGCAGCGGAAACAATCCGTTCGCCGACAGGAACTTCGCCGTCTCGGTCGTGGCGGCCAGCAGTTGCGCGACTTTGTTCGGATCGGTCGAGGGCGCGAGCCGCGACAGACGCTCGGCGCCCATCGGCGTCATCGCGAAGCTCGTCACCGTCTCGACGACACGATCGAACTCGAGAGCCCGCAGGGCACCGGACTGCATAGATGGGAAAACCCCTAATACTATCGTGCGTCGGGATGCGAGGCCAGAGGTTAGAGGGACCTCGACCGTACCTCTAGAGATGATTAATCATCGACGCCACCATCGCTGCGCCAAAACCGTTGTCGATGTTGACGACCGACACGCCCGCCGCGCAGCTGTTCAGCATCCCGAGCAGCGCGGCGATGCCGCCGAAGCTCGCGCCGTAGCCGACGCTGGTCGGGACGGCGATCACCGGTACGCTGACGAGGCCGGCGACGACGCTCGGCAGCGCGCCTTCCATGCCGGCGACGACGATGATCGCGCGAGCCGACGCGAGGCGCTCGCGCTCGCCGAGCAGACGGTGGATTCCGGCGACGCCGACGTCATACAGGCGGCACACGTGATTGCCCATCAGCTCCGCGGTCCGCGCCGCTTCTTCCGCGACGAACAAATCCGAGGTGCCAGCGGCGGCGACAACGATCGTTCCGCGACCCGGGGTTACGTCTTCCTGACGAAACGCGATCATCGCCGCATCGGCGTAATATGTCGCCTCGGGAACCACCACGCGCACGGCCTCGTACGCCGCTTCGGTGGCGCGCGTCACGAGCAGCGTCGAACCGCGGCGAACGATTTCTCTTGCGATGGCGGCGATCTGGGCAGGCGTTTTGCCTAAGCCGAGAACGACTTCGGGAAAGCCCTGGCGAACGGCGCGATGATGATCGACGCGAGCGAATCCGAGATCTTCGAACGGCCGCGCTCTCAGCGCTTCGACGAGACGCTCACGCGCCGTCACGACGTCGACGTCGCCGCGCGCGACTTGCTCGAGCAGATCCTGGAGCTGTTTGTTTGACGTCATCCGAACCCAACAGTAATATAAATGATTGCGTTGCTAGAACATGACGCCTGTTGAGACGGTCACCCTCGCCCTGTACTTCTTCGTCCTCATCATCCTCGCGGTTTACGGCTGGCATCGCTACTATCTGGTCTGGCTGTACATCCGGCATCGCAGCAATCAGCCGAAGGCGGGACCGCCGCTCCATCCGATGCCGGTCGTCACGATCCAGCTCCCGCTCTACAACGAAATGTACGTCGCCGATCGCCTCATCGCGTCGGTGTGTGCCATCGATTACCCACGCGAGCTGCTCGAGATCCAGGTGCTCGACGACTCGATCGACGAGACGCGCAGCGTCGCCGACCTCGCCGTTCGGCGCTTCGCCGCCGAAGGCGTCGACATCAAGTATTTCCACCGGACGAACCGGCGCGGCTACAAAGCCGGCGCGCTCGAAGAAGGGATGAGGGTCGCGCGCGGCGAGTTCATCGCGATCTTCGACGCCGACTTCCTGCCGAGCCGCGATTTCCTGGCGCGGCTGATGCCGCACTTCGCCGACCCGGCGGTCGGCATGGTGCAGGCGCGCTGGGGCCACATCAACCAGGACTATTCGCTGCTGACGAAGATCCAGTCGATTCTCCTCGACGGCCATTTCGTCCTCGAGCACGGCGGACGCAACCGCAGCGGCCGCTTCTTCAACTTCAACGGCACCGCCGGCATCTGGCGGCGCGTCGCCATCGACGACGCGGGCGGTTGGCAGCACGACACCCTCACCGAAGATCTCGATCTCAGCTATCGCGCGCAGCTGCGCGGCTGGCGCTTCGTGTTCGTGTCGGAAGTGATCGCGCCGGCCGAAGTGCCGGTCGAGATGAACGGATTCAAGTCGCAGCAGCATCGGTGGGCGAAGGGCTCGATTCAGACGTGCCGCAAGCTGCTCCCGTCGATTCTTCGATCCGACCTCCCCTTCGGCGTGAAGGCCGAAGCGTTCTTCCACCTCACCGCGAACTTCAACTACATCCTGATGTGCGTCCTCTCGATCCTCATGTTCCCCGCGATGGTCATCCGCTACAACATGGGGTGGTACGAGATGCTGCTCATCGACATCCCGCTGTTCTTCGCGGCGACGTTCTCGTTCTGCAACTTCTATACGGTGTGCCAGCGCGAGATCCACAAGGACTGGCGCGCCCGCATCAAGTACGTCCCGTTCCTCATGTCGGTCGGCATCGGGCTGTCGATCAACAACACGCGCGCCGTCTTCGAGGCGCTGTTCCGCAGGGATTCGGAGTTCGCGCGCACGCCGAAGTACCGGATCGAAGCCGACGTCGACGAATGGGTCGGGAAGAAGTACCGGCAGTCGGTCGCGATTCAGCCGCTCGTCGAGCTGCTGCTCGGGCTCTACTTCACGTGGACCGTTTTCTACGCCCTCGCCAATCAGATCTACGGCACCCTGCCGTTCCTCGTCCTCTTCCAGGTCGGGTTCCTGTACACGGGGCTGCTGTCGATCGTTCAGCAATACGCCGCCGATCCGGTCGTGCTGAACACACAGGTCGCCAGCGGTAAATGACGTCGCGGGTTGCGATTCTCCGCGTCACGCCCGAGACCATCCTTTCCGACGTCGATCGCCTCGTCGATCTCGCGGGCGTCTCCGTCGCCCTCGATTCCAGCAAGACGACGATTCTCAAGGACAACATCTCGTGGCACTTTCCGTTCCCGGCGGCGAACACGACGCCGTGGCAGCTCGAAGGGACGATTCAGGCGCTGGCGCGGCGCGGGTTCGCCGATCAGGTCTGCGTTCAGAACAAGACAGTCGTCACCAACGCCTTCAAGGGCGAGGATCTGAATCACTACGTGCCGATCGTCAAACGCTACGGCATCCCGGTCCTCTACAACTTCGTCGAAAAAGACATGACGTGGGTGCCCTACGAGCCGAAGGCGCCGATGCGCGTGCTGAAGCGCATCTACCCCGAAGGCATCCACATTCCCGATTTCTTCTTCGGCAAGAACATCGTCCATCTGCCGACGACCAAGTGCCACATCTACACGACGACGACCGGCGCGATGAAGAATGCGTTCGGCGGCCTGCTCAACACGCGCCGCCACTACACCCACTCGTGGATCCACGAGACGCTCGTCGATCTGCTCGCGATCCAGAAGGAGATTCATTCCGGCCTGTTCGCGATCATGGACGGCACGACGGCGGGCAACGGTCCCGGTCCACGGACGATGTATCCCGTCGTCAAGAACGTGATGCTCGCGTCGGCCGATCAGGTGGCGATCGACGCCGTGTCGGCGAAGATGATGGGGTTCGATCCGCTGTCGATCGACTACATTCGCCTCGCGCACGAGGACGGCCTCGGCGTCGGCGACCCGCGGCAGATCGAGATCGTCGGCGACACCGACGCGGCCGCCGAGAACTGGCACTTTCACGTCGGGAAGAACCTGGTGCGCATCGGCGGGGGCGACCTGATCTGGTTCGGTCCGCTGAAGCGATTGCAGAAGCTGTTCTTCCACACGCCGCTCGTCAACGGCTTCATCCTTGCGAGCGACGTCTATCACGACTTCTACAGATGGCCGCTGATCGACCGCCGCGTGTTCGAGCGGTGGTGCGAAACCACCGAGTGGGGTCAGATGTTCCTGCGGTACGCCCAGATGGGGCCGCAGGGTCGGCCGCCGGACGCCATGGCATCTCCGCGTCGGCCGACAGCGCCGATGTCGTCGCGGATTCATTAGCACGTACAACTTTCCCCTCTACCCGCATCCGGTAGATCCGCTACACTCGGCGCTTCCTGAAAGGAAGGCGTCATGAATTACGGTCGTCTTGCTGCCGCTGTCGTTGCCGCGACCATCCTCGACGCCGTGTACGGGTTCGCCGTGTACGGCACGCTGCTGGCCGGAGAGTTTGGCCGGTATCCCGGCGTCTATCGCTCGAACGAAGCGGGGCAGGCGTATCTCCCGCTGATGTTCGGCGGGCTGTTGATCGCGATCGCGGTCGCCGCGGTGATCTATGCGAAAGGTTACGAAGGCGGCAACGGGCTCGGTGAAGGGATTCGTTTCGGAGTGCTGCTCGGCGTGTTCGTCGTTGCGGCGTTCGCCGGGGTCAACTACGCGGTTCTGAACATCGGACGTCGGCTGGCGTTGTACGTCGCCGTTGCGGGATTCATCGAGTGGACGCTCATCGGCGCCACCATCGGGTTGGTCTACAAGCCGGCGGCAGCGCCGACGCGGCGCACCGCCGCGGTATGATGAAACGTCATGACTACGGCCGCGAAGCCCAAAGCGGGGCTTGAAGACACCGTCGCGACATCGTCGGCGATCTGTTATCTCGACGGCGATCGCGGCGTGCTCGCGTACTGCGGATACGACATCCACGATCTCGCGCGTCACGCGACGTTCGAGGAAGTCTGCTATCTGCTGTGGCACCGGCGGCTGCCGACGCGCGCGGAGCTCGGCGATCTCCAGTCGCAGCTTGCGGCCGCGCGGCCGCTGCCGGAGCCGGTGCAGCGCCTCATGCGCACGTTGCCGGTCGCGTCGGCAGGACGCGGGCAAGTGATGTCCGGCGCGATGGACCTGCTGCGGACGGTGACGTCGGCGTCGGGTCACTACGACGCCGACGCGGGGGACAATTCCGCGCAGGCGAACGACAGGAAAGCGGTCCGCCTCACCGCGCAGATCGGCTCGATCGTCGCGACGATCGGTCGAATGAGCGCCGGCGGCGGACCGATCGATCCGGACCCCGTGCTCGGCCACGCGGCGAACTTCCTGTACATGCTCACAGGCGAGCGGCCGAGCGGGCTCGCGACGCGCGCGTTCGACGTCGCGCTGATCCTCCACGCCGATCACGAGCTCAACGCCTCCACGTTCGCGGCGCGCGTCGCCGCCGCCACGCTCACCGACATCCACTCCGCCATCGTCGCCGCGATCGGAACGCTCAAGGGGCCGCTGCACGGCGGAGCGAACGCCGATGTCATGCGCCTGCTGCTCGAGATCGGCGCCGACGCGCCGCTCGAAAAGGCGGAAGATGTCGTTCGCGCGAAGCTCGCACGCAAGGAAAAAATTCCCGGTTTCGGCCATCGCGTGTATCACACCGAGGATCCGCGCGCGACGCATCTGCGCCAGATGTCGCGCGATCTCGGCCAGCGCGCCGGAATGCCGATCTGGTTCGAGATGTCGCAGCGGATCGAGGCGCTCGTCAAGCGCGAGAAGCAGTTGAATCCCAACGTCGATTTCTACTCTGCGTCGACCTACCACGCGCTCGGCATCCCGATCGATTTGTTCACGCCAATCTTCGCGGTCAGCCGGATTTCGGGCTGGACGGCTCACGTGCTCGAGCAGTACGCGAACAACCGCCTGATCCGTCCGCGCGCCGACTACGTCGGCCCGGAGTACCCGCAGCGTTACGTTCCGCTCGAACAGCGTTGAGCCGCGCCAGCCGTCGCGGCCCGCCACCACGCGATGGCCTCGCTCGGCTGAAAGCCTCGCGCTACGGGTTTCGCTGGACGCGCTACGGGTTTCGCTAGAATTGTAGAAGTCATCTGCCTGTGGACCCGCAACGGATTCGGAACTTCTCGGTCATCGCGCACATCGACCACGGCAAGTCGACGCTCGCCGACCGCTTTCTCGAGCTCACCGGCGCGCTGCAGGCGCGCGAGATGGAAGCGCAGGTGCTCGACGCGATGGACCTGGAGCGCGAGCGCGGCATCACGATCAAGGCTCATCCGGTCCGTCTCAACTACACGGCGCACGACGGCCAGCAGTACGTCCTGAACCTGATCGACACGCCGGGCCACGTCGATTTCTCCTACGAAGTCACCCGGTCGCTCGCCGCATGCGAGGGCGCGCTGCTGCTCGTCGACGCCTCGCAGGGCGTCGAGGCGCAGACGCTGGCGAACGCGTACCTCGCGGTCGAGAACAACCTCGACATCATCCCGGTCATCAACAAAATCGACCTGCCGGGCGCGCAGCCGGAAGAGTCGCGCCGGCAGATTTCCGACATCATCGGCCTCGACGGCGATCACGCCATCCTCGCCAGCGCGAAGGCCGGCACGGGCGTTCCGGAGATTCTCGAGGCGATCGTCCACCGGCTGCCGCCGCCGGCGGGCGTCCCGGACGCGCCGCTGAAGGCGCTCATCTTCGACTCGTGGTACGACCCATACCGCGGCGTCGTCATCGTCATCCGCGTCATCGACGGCATGATTCGCCCGGGCATGAAGATTCGTCTGATGGCGCAGGGCCAGGACTACGAATCGCTGCAGCTGGGCATCTTCACGCCGAAGGCGGTCGAAGTCGGCGAGCTCGGAGTCGGCGAAGTCGGATTCCTCGTCGCGAACATCAAGAACGTCGGCGACGCGAAAATCGGCGACACCATCACGGAAACGAGCCGGCCGACGGCCGAGCCGTTTCCCGGCTTCAAGGAGCTCAAGCCGATGGTCTTCGCCGGCCTGTATCCGGTCGAGGGACATGAGTATCCCGAGCTGCGCGACGCGCTCGAGAAGCTTCGACTGAACGACGCGTCGTTCTTCTACGAGCCGGAAACGTCGGTGGCGCTGGGATTCGGATTCCGGTGCGGGTTCCTCGGCCTGCTGCACATGGAGATCGTCCAGGAGCGGCTGGAACGCGAGTTCAACATGGACCTGGTCACCACGGCGCCGGGCGTGTTGTACCGCGTGACGACGACCGATGGAAAGGTGGAGGAAATCGACAGCCCCGCGAAGCTGCCCGACGCGGGGCACATCGAGAAGATCGAGGAGCCGGTCATCACCGCGATGATCCTGACGCCGGCCGAGCACGTCGGCGGCATCCTGCAGCTCTGTCAGGACAAGCGCGGCGTTCAGAAGACGCTCGAGTACGTCGCGTCCGATCGCGTGCTCATCACTTACGAGCTGCCGTTCAACGAGGTGGTGCTCGACTTCTACGACAAGCTGAAGACCATCTCCCGCGGCTACGGGTCGCTCGATTATCATGTGACGGGCTACTGGCCGTCGCCGCTCGTCAAGCTTGACATCCTGGTGAACGGCGATCCGGTGGACGCGCTGTCGATCATCGTCCACCGCGACATGGCGTACGAGCGCGGCCGCGCGCTCGCATCGAAGATGCGCGAGCTGATTCCGCGGCAGATGTTCGAGGTCGCGATTCAGGCGGCAATCGGCGGCCGCATCATCGCGCGCGAGTCGGTCAAGGCGATGCGCAAGAACGTCCTCGCCAAGTGCTACGGCGGCGACATCACGCGCAAACGGAAGCTGCTCGAAAAGCAGAAAGAGGGGAAGAAGCGCATGAAGCGCGTCGGCAAAGTCGAGATTCCGCAGGAAGCGTTTCTCGCCGTGCTGAAGATGGGGACGGAGAGCGAATGACGGCCGACGCCGGCGCGGTCAAGGAGATGAAACCGGAGGGGAAGCAGGCGGCCGCTCCGTTCAAGAAATCGACCGCGCGCGAGTACTTCGAGTCGATCGTCATCGCCGTCATCCTCGCGCTGTTCATCCGCACGTTCGTCGTGCAGGCGTTCAAGATTCCGACCGGATCGATGGAAGAGAACCTGCTCATCGGCGATCATCTGCTCGTGAACAAGTTCGAGTTCGGTCCGACCTCCTCTCGCGTCGAACGCGCGCTGCTGCCGGTCGCCGAGATCAAGCGCCGCGACGTCATCGTGTTCAAGTACCCCGAGGAGCCGGAGCGCGATTTCATCAAGCGCGTCATCGGCCTGCCCGGCGAGACCGTGGAGCTCCGCGAGAAGAGGGTGTACGTCAACGGGAAGGCGCTCGTCGAACCCTACGTGCACTTCCTGCAGCCGCCGAGCGGCGAATCGGAATTCCACGAGGTGACGTCGTTCGACGTCCGCGAGCGGTACGGACCGGTCACGGTGCCGGCGGACCACTACTTCGTCATGGGCGACAACCGCGACAACTCACAGGACAGCCGCTACTGGGGCTTCCTGCCCCGCGACTACGTGAAGGGCAAGGCGCTCGTCATCTACTGGTCGTACGAGGCCGGCCGCGAGGACTATCAGGACGAAGGGACCGGCGCGACGATCAAAGGACTGGTGTCGGTGTTCGCCCACTTCTTCACGCGAACTCGCTGGGACCGGATGTTCCATCAAATCCATTGAAGCTGATCATCAAGCTGCTCATCGCGGCGGCGATCGCCAACGCGGCATGGCGGGTCGGCTCGGCGTACCTGTCGCACTATCGATTCAAGGACGCCGTCGAGCAGCTCACGCAGTATCGCGGCGAACGCTCGGACGACCAGCTGCGCGCGCGCATCCTGGAGCTGGCGTCGCAGTACGACATCCCGATCGACGAGGACCAGCTGACCGTTCGACACGACGAACGAAACCACACGACGGTCGATACGTCCTACAGCCGCCAGCTCGAATTGTTCCCGGGCTTCAAATATCCGTGGGAGTTCACGATTCACGTCGACACCTACGTCGCCACCTGATCGAGCGCCGCAACTTCCGATCCGACCGCCTCCTTGTACGCTTCGTCTTCGATCGATCCGACGTTGATCTCGACGTTGAGCCGTGCGCCGTGCATGCCGGCTCGGAGCAGCGCCGCGGCGACGCCCACATCGCTCGACGCGCCCGGATGGCCGTGCGCGCCGACGATGTCCGCCTGCTTCAACGCAAGCGCGGACAGCCGCATCACTCCGAGCGGCACATCGGTGGCCGACCTCAGCGCGCGCTGAATCGCGCTCTTCCTCGCGCCCTTTTCGTCGTCGGTTCCCTTCGGCAGCCGATAGGCGGCGACGACCTGGTCGTACGCGATCGTGTCGGCGTCGATCGCCTCGGTCAGCTGTTGCCGCAGCTCGACGAGCGCTTCGGCCGCCGCCCCGAGCGCAGCGCGGTCTTCGTTCGATCCGGAGCGCGTCTTCGGCAGCGACGCGACCATCATCAGAAGCGACGCGCCGACGGCCGACGCCAGCGCTGACGCGGAGCCGCCTCCCGGCGTGGGATCGGAGGAGCTGAACGCCGCCAGCAGATCGCGAACCGGCTTATCGACGAGCGTCAAGACTTTTTCCAGACGACACGGCCACATTTGATGACGGTTCGAATCGGTTCGGCGCCGACGCGAATCAGGTCGATGGCAGGACCGTCGACGACGACGGCGTCCATCTGTTTGCCGACTTCGAGGCTGCCGACGCGATGGTGGCGGTCGAGCGCGTACGCGGCGTTGATCGTCGCGCCGACGAGCGCCTCCTCGAGGGTCAGCCCCATCCCGAAGCACGCCAGCGTCATGGCAAACGACATCGAAGGCGAGAAGCCGCCGCCAGGATTCACGTCGGTGGCGAGCGCGACGGGCACGCCGTGGTCGATGAGGAGCCGCGCCGGCGCGAACCGATCGAGCTTCAGGTAGAACGACGCGATCGGCAGCAGCGTCGCGACGACCCCGGTTGCCGCGAAGCGCTTTGCGTTCTGCTCATCTATGAAGATCAGGTGATCGGCGGAGCGGACGTGCATGTCGGCGGCGACGCCGGATCCGCCGCTCGCCGCGAGTTCGTCGGCGTGAATGCGCAGCTTCATGCCGGCCGCGCGCGCCGCCGCGAGGATTTCCCGCGTCTCTTCGGGCGTGAACACGCCGCGCTCGCAGAACACGTCGCACCACTCGGCGAGCCCCTCGCCGGCGACCGCGGGAATCATGCTGTCCACCACGAGATCGACGTACGCGCGGTGGCGATTCCGGTACTCGGCCGGCACCTCGTGCGCGCCCATGAACGTCGGCGACAGCTCGATCGGGTGATCGGCGGCGAGCGTCCGGATGACGCGCAGCATCTTCAGCTCGTCCTCCGTCGTCAGCCCGTATCCGCTCTTCGCCTCGCACGTGGTGGTGCCGCACCTCAGCATCTCGTCCAGTCGCGCGCGCGTGTCCGACGCGAGCTGACGTTCGGAGGCCGCACGCGTCGCGATGACCGTGCTGAGAATGCCGCCGCCGTCGGCCGCGATCTCCTCGTACGACGCGCCCGCCAGCCGGCGCCGAAGCTCCTCGCGGCGATCGCCGGCGAAGACGATGTGCGTATGCGGATCGACGAAGCCGGGCACGACGACGCCCCCGCGTGCGTCGAGGATGCGCGCCTCGGGCGCGAGCTCGACTTCGCCGGAGACGAGGCTCTCGAAGCCGACGAAGACGATGCGTCCCGCGTACGCGGCAACGGCCGCGCGCGCGATCGAACGGACGTCGCCCTGCCGCGAGCCGGCTCGCGGCGCCGGCCCGGCGCACGTCAGCACTTCCGCGGTGTTGTGAATCAGGAAGTCCGCGAGCACGCGTCAAGGATAGCGCGGACGCGGTCGCGGGAGATGCCGGCAATCGCGACGCGCTTGCGGCGTCCGCGCTCGCCGCTGACGATGCGAATCGTCGATCGAGGCATGTCGAGGACGGCCGCGAGGAAGGCGATGAGGGCGTCGTTCGCGGCGCCGTCGACCGGCGGCGCGTTCAGGCGCACCAGCAGAGCGCCGTCGCGGCTGCCGCCGATTTCGGTTTTTGCGGCGCGGGGGATGACGCGGACGTCGAGCTCTATACCCGCGCTCGTCGATCGAATCACTTCACGCGGTGGATCAGGATCTTCTCGTCGCGCTCGCGCGCTTCCTGCTCACGGATGTACTCGAGCGTGTTTCGCAGCGTCTGGATCGTCGACTCCATCGTCGTTTCGACGTCGCGCCGTTTGAGCTTCATGCCGTCGATCTCGCGCTGCACGTCCTCGAGGCGCGCCTGCGTCTTCTCGAGCAGCAGGTCGGACCGTCTCTCCGCGTCGCCGATGATGCGATGCGCTTCCTCCTGCGCGTTCGCCTTGATGTCGTCGGCGAGCTTCTGCGCGGTCATCAGCGTCGCCTTGAGGTTCTTCTCGTGCTCGCGGTGCTCGCCGATCAGCGCTTCGAGCCGGGTGACGTCCTGGCGAAGCCGATCCGTCTCGCGCAGCGCCTGCTCGTAGTCGTCGGCGACGGCGGCGAGAAAGGCCGTGACCTCGACCTTGTCGAAGCCCCGGAAACCGGAGCGGAAGCGCTGCTGTCGAAGGTCCAGGGGACTGACGTTCATTCTTAATCCTCGCGAGGAACCTTTTTCACGTGCGTGGGTCCCCACGCCCTCGGGCTCAAGGCTGCCCCCGCTCGCTGACGCCCTCGCGCCGTGGCGCTCGGGCGTATCTAGAACAGAACGTTCGTGTTCCCCACGGTTATCGGACGAATTGTGCCGCTTCGACAGAGCAGGGTCGAACATATAGATCAGACCGCGGCCGTGTCGCGCCCTCCGAAAATGGCCGTCCCGACGCGCACGAGCGTCGCGCCTTCCTCGATCGCGACCTCGAAATCGTGGCTCATGCCCATGGACAACTCGTTCAGCATCGAGCCATCCACGCCCTGTGCCAGCATTCGGTCGCGGACGGCGCGAAGCTCGCGGAAATACGGACGCGCCTGCTCGAGATCCTCGGACGCCGGCGGCAGCAGCATCAAGCCGACCACGCGCGCCGCGCGGCAGCCGCGAGCCGCCTCGAAGATTGACGCCAGCTCATCTTCGCGCGCGCCGTGTTTGGTCGCTTCCCCGGCCAAGTCGACCTGGACGAGCAGATCGATGCGGCGGCCGATACCGGCAGCGGCCTCGTCCACCTTCGTCAGCAGCGCCGGACCGTCGATTGAGTGGATGAGGTCAAACCGCGTGCCGGCCTTCTTCGCTTTGTTCGATTGAAGATGACCGACGAGATGCCACCGAATCGGGAGATCCGCCGTGCGATCCATCTTGTCGAGCGCTTCCTGGACTCTGTTCTCGCCGAAGTCAATCTGGCCAGCGTCGAATGCCGCACGCACGGCGTCCGCCGGAAAGGTTTTCGAGACGGCGACGAGCCGAATGGAGGAGGGGTCGCGTCGGACCCGGCCGGCCGCCCGCGCAATGCGTGCGCGGACATCGGCCAGCCGGGCCGGGAGGTCGTTGGTCAAGGTCGGGCGGCTTCGCGCCGCTTCGCTCGCCTGAAAGGCTCGCGCTACTTCTTTAACTGTGCGACGAGGGCCTTGGCCTGCGTCGCGTTCGGTCCGTTCGGCGCCAGCTTCAAGTAGGTCTCGAACTCGTCTGCCGCCTTCGGAAGATTCCCTTCGTTCACGAGCGCCATGCCAAGCTGAAAGTGCGCTTCGGCGTGGCTCGGGTTCGCCGCGACGGCGGCTTCGAACTGCTTCTTCGCGTCGGCAATCTTGCCGGCGTTCCAGAGAATCACGCCCTGGTTGAACATCGCGTCGGCGTTGCCGCCGCCCGCGGCGCCGGCGGCCGCGCCGCCCGCTTCCATCGCCTTCTGGCTCGCGGCAGCGGCCTGGTCGAACTTCCGCTGCGCGTTGTAGATATTCGCGAGCCCGTTGTACGCCTCGGCGTAATCGGGTTTCAGCTCGGTCGCCTTCTTGTACGCCTCTTCAGCCTTGTCGTAGTCCTTCTTCTGCGAGTACGAGAAGCCGATGTTGTAGTAGCAGTCGAAGCATTTTTCATTGATCGCCGCCGCCGCCTGGAACTTCGCAATCGCATCGTCGTGATTGCCGGCGCGGCTCGCGGCGACGCCTTCCTCGAATACTTTCTTCAGCTCGGCGGCCTTGGCCGCGACTTCTTTCGACGGACCGCCGGCGCCCATGACGAGGCGCGCTTCGGCGGGCGCGGCGATGCGGACGTTCAGGTTCGCGGTGTTCGACGTCTGCTTGTCTTTCTCGGCGGTCACGGCATATTGGCCCGGCGGCAGGCCGATTTGCACGAACTCGCCTTTCTTGTTCGATTTCGTATCGAAGTGCCGGTTGGTGCCACCGGTCATGTCGATGTTGATCTTGGCGCCGTCGACCGGCTGACCCTGTGCATCGAGCACAACGCCGCGCACCATTCCGGTCGACTGGGCGGCCGCCGGAATGGCGACAGCCAGCGCGAACGCCGCGCACGCCATCAACCAGAGAGACCGGCCGTTCACTCGGCGGATCATGGACTCCTCCTCAATCAAATGAGAGCAACTCTCGCGTGCAGACTAGTTTATCACTCGTAGTGGAGCGCCTGAACGGGGTCGAGCCTGGCAGCCTTCATCGCCGGATAGACGCCGGAGACGAGCCCGATCAGCACCGAGACGGAGAAGGCCAGGACGAGCGAGCCGCCGCTGATGATCGTGGACCAGCCGGCGAAGCTCGCGATGAGGCGCGACATCGAGGCGCCGAGCAGGAGGCCGAGCGTGCCGCCAGCCACGGCGATCAGCGTCGTCTCCATGACGAACTGCCGCATGATGTCGGTGCGCCGCGCGCCGATCGCCCGGCGGAGGCCGATTTCGTGCGTCCTTTCGAGGACGCTGGCCAGCATGATGTTCATGATCCCGATGCCGCCGACCAGCAGCGAAATGGACGCGAGCGCGACCATGACGATGTCGAAGATGCGCTTGGTCCGCTGCTGCTCGGCGAGGAGCTCAGCAGGAACGACGAGCGCGTAATCGTCGGCGCCGCGGTGCGAGGCCGACAGGATTCCGCGGACGGTCGCGGCGGCGGCGATGACGTCGGCGTCGGCTTTCAGTCGCATGTAGACGCCGTCGATCTCGTCGCGAAACTGACTGTAGTTGTCTTCGAGACGGAACATCGCCGCGCCCGTCGGCACGTACAGCGCGTTGTTGCGATCCTGCCCGGGTAAGCCGGCGACGTCGCCCTGAACGACCGCTTGCGGTCCGGCGACGCCAATCACCTGATACCACTGTCCGTTCACCTTGACGAAGCGGTCGAGCGCTTCAGCGAGGCCGAACAGACGCACGCGCGCGGCCTCGCCGAGTACGCAAACGGCCGCCGCCCGCGCTGCCTCCTCGGGCGTGAAGAAGCGGCCGGCAGAGATCTTCAGACCAGCGATCTGCCGGTAGTTCGACTCGACGCCGTACACGACCGGAAGCTCGCCCTGTGGTTTCGGGATGACCTGCGACGGTGTGAAGCGCTTTCGCGGCGAGAGCATGTCCAAGCCGGGAACAGTCCCCTGCATCGCGCGGATATCGTGAAACGTGAGTCCTGGCGACTGCTGCCGCACCTTCTGGTACGCCTGAAACTCCGTCGTCTCGTGCGCCTCGACGATCAGGTTGCGGACGCCGAGGTCTTCGATGAATGCCATCACCTGCTGCTGCGCGCCGGCGCCGATCGACAGCATAGCGACGACGGCCGCGACGCCGAAGATCATGCCGAGCATGGTCAGCAGCGTGCGGAGCTTGTGCAGCAGGAGGTTGTCGACGCTGCGCCCGAGATCCGGCAGCCACAGAACCGATGTCATCGCGACGCGCGCTGCGGAGCCGGCGGCTGGGCTTTCGGACGCGAACCGATCGCGTTGGGGTTGACGAGGGCGACTTCGGCCGACTGCTCGATGTTCTCGACCACGGCGAGGCTGTCGGTCCACGCGCGCACGCGGATCTCGCGCGCGTCGAAGCCGCCGTCCGACCGGATGTACACGGTGGGTTTCCCGCCGACGTCGAAGACGGCCGTGCGCGGAACGTACAACACGTTGTCGAACGCCTGACCGGAGATCGCGATGGCCGCCGAGACGCCGGGACGGACGTCCGGATGTCCGCTGACGTCGAACGCGATGTCGAACTGGCGCGTGCCGGCGTCGAAGATCCCCCGCGAAGCGACGCCGCTCACCGTCCGTACGGTGCCGCGCAGCTTCGCGTCGGGCAGCGCGTCGACGGCGACTTCGACCGGTTGACCGGGCGCGACGTTCGCGCGGTCGCGCTCGGGCAGCTTCGCCGTCACCTCGACGCGCGACGAGTCGATCACATCGGCAATCGGCTGACCGGCGAACGCCGCGTCGCCGACCCGGTAGTCGGGCATCGCGCCGCCGAAATAGATGCCGCCGAACGCCTGGAAATTCGTGCGAATGGTGACGAACCCGTCGAACGGCGCCCGAACATGCAGGCTCTCGATGTTGCGTTCGGCCACCTGCACCGAGAGCCGGGCCTTGTTGCGCTTCTCACGCTGACTGTCGGCCGACGCGTGGATCGTATCGCGATGGGCCTTGACGTCAGCTTCGATCTGCGCGAGGCGCTGCTTCGCTTCCTCGAGCGCCAGCACGTTCTGCTGCGCCTTGATGGCGCTCACGAGCTCGTTCGCCTGCACGTCGAGTTCGGCGCGCCGCACGTCGTAGCGCGCGTGCAGCAGCGCGACTTCATCGTCGCTCTGCTGCACCGCCGCCTGCGCATCGGCCTTGACGATCTCCTGCTCGGCAAGCTGCAGATCGAACCGCGCCTGTTCGAGGTTGAATTCCTGTTCGGCAGCATCGAACTCGACGACGACGTCGCCGGCTCTCACCGCGGCGCCGGTGTCCGCCAACTGGACGATCTGGAGCTGGCCCCCCATCGGGGGCACGGCAAGCTGCGCCGCGCGCGACGAGCGCAGATCGCCGACGGTGTACACCGTCACCTGCACGCGGCCGCGCTGCACATGCGCCGTCGGAATCGCCTTCGGCAGCGCGGGCGCGACTCCACGCAGCACGGCGATGCCCGCGACGAGCAGCACGACGACTGCGATGAGCCCGTCGCGGATCATTTGCCGGCGGCCTCCCCGCCGGGCTCCTTCAAGGCGACCCGCTCGTTCTCCGCGACGCCCGCGGCGATCGCGATCTGATCGCGACCGCGCCGCAGCACGGTGACCGTGCGCGTCTCGATCCCTCCTCGCGCGACGATGAAGACGACCGTCGTCGGTCCGCGCTGGAACACGGCGCCGATCGGCACCACCGCGACGTCTGCCAGCCGATCGAGCTCCACGCGCGCAGATGCGCTCATGCCCGATCGCAGCCGAGGATCCACATCGGGGATCGCGACGACGACATCGAAATTGCGGACCGGCGGCCACGTCGTAAAGTCCGGCTTCGCCACGACGGAGATGTCGCTGAGCGTGCCGTTCAACTCGCGGTCGGGAACCGCATCGACGCGCACGCGGACGCCGCTGCCGGTCTGAACACGTCCGCGATCGGCTTCGTCGACGCGCGCGGTCATCTGGATCGACGTCAGATCCGGCAGCTCGGCGATCGCCGCGCCGAACCACGCTCGATCGCCGCGCTTGAATTCCGGCGCCGCACGCATGCCGGGACCGCCCGCGCGGAAGTTGGGCAGAAGCGAAATCGATCCGCCAATGGGCGCACGGACCTGCAGCGACGCGATGATGCGCTCGGTGTCGCGCACGTCGAAGGCCGCCTTGTCGCGCTTCTGCCGCGCCATGGCGACGTCGGCTGCGGCGGCGATCCGTTCGCCGTCAACTTTCTTCTCGAGCTCGCGGACGTGCGCGTCGGCATCGGACGCCGCAATCACGTACTTCTCGGCGTCGAGCCGGGCGCGCAGTTCGTTGCCCTGCAGCTCGAGGCGCGCGCGCGCCAACGCCTTCCGGCCTTCGTCGAGCTCGCTCTGCGCGGCGGCGACGCGGCGGCGCTGCTCGGCCTCCGTCCGCTCGATTTCCGATTCGGCCTGTTTCAGTTCCGAGCGCTTCGTTTCGAGCGTACGCTGCTGCACCGTCGGATCGAACGTGATGACGACGTCGCCTGCAGATACTCTGGCGCCGTTGGTCGCGAGATCGACGATCTGCAGATCAGTGCCGGTCGACGGCGCCGTCAGCACCACCGATCGCACGGGACGAATCTCGCCGCGAAGCTGCAGGAAGTCGACGAACGTCGTCTTCGTGACCAGCGCGGTCGGCAGCGACGACGCCGCGCCGTCGCGCCGCAGCGACGCGACGGCTGCGACCGAGAGCGCGACGACGATCGCGACGGCCAGTATCGCCGTCGGCTTTTTCATCGGCGATCCTCCAGCACGTCTATCGCCGCCGCGAGATCCGGCATCAGATGCGGATCGCTGCCGTCGATGCTGAACACCGCCAGGAACGTCCGGACGCGGTTCGACATCGTGCTGATGGCGCCGATCTGCGACAGCTGCTCGAGCCGCCCCGTGAACGTGCGCGTCGGATACGAGTCGAGGGTGATGCGCGCTGACTGACCGACGCGAAGCCCCGAGACGTCGGCCTGGTTCACGCGAACCCGGACGCGCATGGCCGACGAGTCGATCACGTCCATGATGCCGAGCCCGGAACGCACTTCTTCGCCTTCCTGCACTTCGCCCATCGTGCCGTTCTTCCATGTCGACTTGAGCACGACCATGCCGTCGATCGGCGAGACGACGCGCATCTTGGCGGCGTTGCTCTCCGCGTGCTTCCACGCATTCATGGCGCGATCGCGCTGAATCTCCAGCCCGCGCACGTCGGCGGTGTCGGCTTTGCGTCTGAGCTCGAACGTGCGGCGCAGTTGTTCGAGCCTGGCGCGCGCCTCATCGAGCGATAGCCGGTTCTGTTCGGCGGTGATTGGAGGAGAGATGTCGTTCTTCGCCACCTCGAGCTCGGCGCTCCTCACGGCGTTCTTCGCCATCTCGAGCTCGGCTTCGCCGTGCGCGCTGGCGGTGATCTGCTCGCCGCGCTTGCGGTTGATCTGCTCGACGAAGTCGCGGTACTCGGCCTGGCGATCGTGCGCATTCTTGATTTGAGCCTGGCGATCGAACTCGATCAGAAGGTCGCCGCGCGTCACGCGTGTGCCGGGCTTGACCAGCCGAACGATGACCAGCGTCCCCGTGCCCGAACCGGCGAGTCGGGGCACGACGACGGGGTGACTCCGGAGGGGCTCGATGGAGCCCTGCAGGCGCAGCGCTGAAGCGCCATTCGCCTCCACGGTACCGGAGACCGTTGCGACGAGCGCGCCGACGAGAACAACGACGAGCGCGCAGATGCGCCACGCCATGCTGAATGATAGACGCCGCCGCGCGTGAAATGGATGGCCGCTAGGAGGAAAAAAATGCCGCGACGCGCGCGAGGTCGTGCACGACCGGCGCGGGCGGCAGCGAGGCGACGAAGCGGCGTCCGTATCCTTTCGTACGAATCCTCGGGTCGAGCACGACGAGGACGCCGCGGTCGCGGCGGTGACGGATGAGGCGGCCGAGCCCCTGCTGCAGTGCAAGGACGGCGAGCGGCACCTGGTAATCGCCGAACGCGTCGCCGCCGCGGGCGCGGATCGATTCGATGCGCGCCGCGGTGATCGGATCGGCCGGCGACGCGAACGGCAGCTTGTCGACGATGACGCAGCTGAGCGCTTCACCGACGACGTCGACGCCCTGCCAGAAGCTCGACGTCGCGAACAGTACCGCATGCGGCGTCGCGCGGAACTGCTCCAGCAGCTGCGATCGCGGCAGCGTTCCCTGCGCGAGGATGGGATAGTCGAGCGCCATCTCGGCAATCGCCTGCACGGCGCGCATGCTCGCGTAGCTCGTGAAGAGGACGAACGCGCGCCCCTGCGTACGCTTCAGAATTTCGATCACCTCGCGCCCGGCCGCCGTCGCGAAGGCGTCCGACCGCGGGTCCGGCATCCTCGGCGGCAGATAGAGGATGGCCTGCCGCTCGAAATCGAATTCCGACGGCAGCCGAATCTCGTCGGCCTCGCGGATGCCGAGCCGCGAGCGAATGTACTCGAACGTGCCATCGACGCTCAGCGTCGCGGACGTCAACACCGTCGTGTGCATCTTGTCCAGCAGGACCTCGCGCACGATCCTGGACACGTCTATCGGCGCGGCGCGAAGAAAGATCCCGCGGCCGCGAAACTCGACGAAATAGACGTACTCCGCGTCGTCGGCCCGCAGGAAGATCCGCAGCTCGTCGCGCAGCTCGCGCGCCCGCCGCGCCAGAGCGGCGACATCCTCCCGCCGCTGCGCCTCGGCGTCGTCGTCCCCGCCGCCGGCCGCAGCAGCAGCGGCGTCCTGCTTTAGCCGGACTCCAATCAACAGCGTCAGCGTTGCTTCGACGAGATCGAGCGCGCTCGTGAGATCCGCCGCTGATTCCTGCGTCTCAACCAGCGACTCCGTTGTTGCGCGTACCCTCTCTTCGCTCCTGATCGAGCCGGTCGCTCGATGCGCGAACGCCACGTCGCTGAAGAAGGCGCGCGCGTAATCGCGCAGCCGTTCCACCGTCTTCGCGACGTCCTCTTTCGCCTTGCGGTCGTTCCCGACGATGATGAACAGCGATCGCTCGATGTCGCGCGCGAGCTCCTCGAAGCGGTAATTGCTGACGCTGTATCCGAAGTACTGCGTCGCCACGTCCTCGAGCTGATGCGCCTCGTCGACAATCGCACGGCTGCACGCCGGGATCACTTCGCCGTACGCGTTCTGGCGAACCGCCGCGTCGGCGCAGAGCAGGTGGTGGTTGACGATGACCACGTCGGATGCGGCGGCGCGCTGGCGCATCTTCGTGACGAAGCACTCGTCGTAGCGCGGGCATTCCGTCCCAAGGCACGTTTCCGCGGTCGCGGCGACGTCGCTCCAGAACGGCAGGTCCTCCGGAAGGTCTGTCAGCTCCGCGCGATCGCCGGTCTCGGTCTCCGTCGACCAGCGCCGGATAATCGGCAGGAATACGTTCTCAGCCACCATGCCGGTTCGCGCATCGCCGGCAAGCTGATCGAGCTTGTGAAGACAGAGGTAGTTCGCGCGCCCTTTCATGCAGGTCGCGGTGAACGGAACGCCGAGCGCGCCGCGCAGCAGCGGAACGTCTTTGAAGAAAATCTGTTCCTGGAGGTTCTTCGTGCCGGTCGAGACGAGGACGCGTTCGCGGCTCAGAATCGCGGGGACGAGATACGCGAGCGTCTTGCCGGTTCCAGTTCCTGCTTCGGCGAGCAGCACGCCGCCGCGCTCGAAGACTTTTGCGACGGCCGACGCCATTTCCACCTGCCCGGCGCGCGGCTCGAAGTCGGGAAGGGCGCGCGCGAGAGGACCCCTCAGGCCGAACGTCGTCCGAACTGCCTCGACGCGATCGGCAACGCTCGCATGTGCGGCGCCCTGCGGGCCTATTCGGGGTACAGCGGGAACTTCCGGCACAACGCCTCGACCTCGGCGCGGACCATACCGAGTGCCTGATCGTCGTCGGGGCTCTTGAGCGCGCGCGCGATCAGCTCGCCGACGATTTCCATTTCCGGTTCGCGCATGCCGCGCGTCGTGACCGCGGGCGTGCCGATGCGGACGCCGCTCGCGACCATCGGCGGATTCTGATCGAACGGAATGGCGTTCTTGTTGACCGTGATCGCCGCTTTGCCGAGCGCCGCCTCCGCAACCTTGCCCGTGATGCCCTTCGAGAAGACGTCGACGAGCATCAGGTGAGTATCGGTGCCGCCGCTGACGAGACGGAAGCCGCTCGCGGTGAGCACTCCCGCGAGCTTCTTCGCGTTTGCCGCGATCTGGCGCTGGTAGTCGGCAAACGCCGGCTCCGCCGCTTCCTTGAAGCACACGGCCTTGGCCGCGATGATGTGCACCAGCGGCCCGCCCTGCACGCCGGGGAACACGTTCTTGTCGAGCTCCTTGGCGTACTGCTCGCGGCACAGCACCATGCCCGCCCTCGGGCCGCGCAGCGTTTTGTGCGTCGTCGTCGACACGAAATCGGAGTGGGGGATCGGGCTCGGATGCACGCCCGCGGCGACGAGACCGGCAATGTGCGCCATGTCGGTCACGACCGCGGCGCCGACGCGGTCGGCGGCGCGGCGGATCCGCGCGAAGTCGATGACGCGCGGATAGGCGCTCGCACCGACCATGATCATCTTCGGCTTGTGCTGGTCCGCGAGGCGATCGAGCTCGTCGTAGTCGATCCGCTCGTCATCCTTCTTCACGCCGTACGGAACGATCGTGTACAGCTTGCCCGAGAAGTTCAGCGGATGGCCGTGCGTCAGGTGGCCGCCGTGCGCGAGATTCATGCCGAGAACGGTATCGCCCGGCTTCAGCAGCGTGAAGTACACCGCCATGTTGGCCTGCGCACCGGAGTGCGGCTGCACGTTGGCATGATCGGCGCCGAACAGCGCCTTCGCGCGCGAGATGGCGGCGCGCTCGACCACGTCGACGTACTCGCAGCCGCCGTAATAGCGGCGTCCCGGATACCCCTCGGCGTACTTGTTCGTGAATACCGATCCGGCAGCTTCCAGAATCGCGCGGCTGACGAAGTTCTCGGATGCGATCAGCTCGAGGCCGTGATTCTGCCGCCGCAGCTCGTCCGCGATCGCGCCGGCGATCTCGGGGTCCGTTTCGCGCAGCGTGCGCCACATTGCGGGAGTCGTTTGTGTCGTCATAAGCTCGCTCGGCTGAAGCCTTCGCGCTACATCGTGGAGCGGCCCGTTCAGTGTGGCGCGGTCCGTTCAGTGTGACGCCGTCCGTTCAGTGGCGCGATCCGTTCAGTGTCGTGGCGCGGCCCTCTCAGGGCCGCGATCGTTCCGCTTCGGCGATCTGATCGATCCGACGCTGATGGCGCCCGCCTTCGAACTTCGTGGTCAGCCACAGCGACAGGATTTCATCCGCCAGGCCGAAGGCGACGATGCGGCCACCCATCGAGAGGATGTTCGCATCGTTGTGTTCGCGCGAGAGCCGCGCCGTGTAGAGATCGTTGCAGAGCGCGGCTCGGATGCCCGCGACCTTGTTCGCTGCGATCTGTTCGCCTTGCCCGCTGCCGCCGACGACGATGCCGCGGTCGGCGCGGCCATCGGCGACCGCGCGCGCGACGTCGATGCAAATCGGCGGATAGTCGACCGCCGCGTCGCCGTCGGTGCCGTGATCGTCGACGGCATGTCCGAGCTTCGTGAGTGTCTGCTTGAGATGTTCCTTCAGCGCGAAGCCCGCATGGTCGGCGCCGATGGCGATTCGCACGAGCAGCGATTGTACTATACGGTTTCACACAGCTATCGGCTCTCAGCTCTCAGCTGTCAGCTGATTCACACAGCTATCGGCTCTCAGCTGATAGCCGATAGCTGAAAGCTGATAGCTGTGATGCCGAGCGTCGTCATTTCCGCGCGCGGTGAAGAGCGTCTGCACGGCGGCCATCCGTGGATCTATCGCGCCGATGTCGCCGACGTGCAGGCGTCGGCCGGCGACATCGTGCAGGTGCGCAGCCGGCGCGGCGGCCGTCCGCTCGGCAGCGCGCTGTTCAGCGATCGATCTCAGATTTCGCTGCGGATGCTGGCGTACGGCGATCACGTTGCCGACGAAACGCTCGTGCGCCGGCGCCTCGACGCGGCCATCCGGTTTCGCGCGTCGCTCGAAATCGACGCGACCGCCTATCGCCTCGTCCATGGCGAGGCGGATCTCCTTCCGTCGCTCATCGTCGATCGATACGGTGAGCATCTGGTCGTGCAGGCGCTGTCCCAGGGGATGGATCGACTGCTGCCGGTCGTCGTCTCGACGCTCGAGGAGCTCCTTCATCCGAAAGGCATCCTCGCGCGAAACGATCCGCGCGCGCGTCAGCTCGAAGGGCTCGAACAGCGGGTCGAGGTGCTCGCCGGCGACGTGCCGGAGACGGTCATGGTGACGGAAGTCGGAATCGACTACGACGTCGATCTTCGCCGGGGACAGAAGACGGGGCTGTTTCTCGATCAACGCGAGAATCGCGCGGCCGCGGCGGCTTACGCGCGGGGCCGGCTGCTCGACTGTTTCAGCTACAACGGCGGATTCGCGCTCGTGCTGGGACGGCGCAGCCAGGAGACGATTGCGATCGACGTGTCGGAAGACGCGGTGGCGCGCGTCCGGCGGAATGCCGCGCGGAACGGCGTCGCCGTCGACGCGCGCGTCGGCAACGTGTTCGACGAGCTCCGCGGCTTCGAACGGACCGCCGAGCGCTTCGATACGATCGTGCTCGATCCGCCGGCGTTCGCGAAGAACAAGGCGGCGGTCTCCGGCGCGCTGGCCGGCTACAAGGAGATCAACCTGCGCGCGCTGAAGCTGCTCAATCCCGGCGGCACGCTCGTCACGTGCAGCTGTTCGTACAACGTCAACGAAGCGATGTTCGCCGAAATCGTCTACGATGCGGCCGTCGACGCGCAGACGCACGTCACTGTCGTCGAGAAGCGGATGCAGGGGCGCGACCATCCGGTGATGCTCGGCGTTCCCGAAACGTACTATTTGAAATGCTTCATCCTACGAAAGCTCGCGTGAAGCGCGAGCTGGCCCGGCTGGCGCGCTCGGTCGGCGAGTTCGACGCGAGCCGCTATTTCCGCGGCCCTCGCGATCTCGCGTTCTACAACGTCGGCACGCCGGCCATGCGCGCGCTGGCGCGATCGATCTACGCCGCCAACGCCGACACCTGGTCGATCGACGACGCGATGGCGCTCGCGAACGCGCTGGTGGCCGATCGATATCTCGAGGCGAAGTCGATCGGTATCGAGATCGTCGCACGCTACAAGCGCGACTTCTCGCCGCGCCATCTGCCGACGTGGAAGCGATGGCTGGCGGAAAACCGTTCGGCGAACTGGGCGACCACCGACGGCATCTGCGGGTGCCTGATCGGTCCGCTGCTCGTCAAACATCCGGAGCTGGCCGAAGGGATGCGGGCGTGGTCGCGTCATCGGAACATGTGGGTCCGCCGGGCGTCGATCGTGGGTCTGATCCCGCTGGCGCGCCGCGGCGTCGCGCTCGACATCGCGTACGACGTCGCGAAGACGCTCCATCGCGACAAGGAAGATCTCGTTCAGAAGGCCGTTGGCTGGACGCTGCGCGAGGCCGGCAAAGCCGATCCGGCGCGACTCGAGCGCTACCTGCGCGCGAACGGGCCGTCCATTCCGCGGACGACCGTCCGCTATGCGATCGAGCGCTTCGATGAGAAGAAGCGCCGCGAGCTGCTGTCCGTGACGCTCGGTTCCGGATACGCGCGAGCGCAACCGCGCGACCCGTCGACCCTTCGCGAGCCTCAGGGTCGAGGCGGGGCGCCGCGGCAAATGAACGAAGACAGGTTCAAACACAAACCGCGGATCGAGAAGCTCGGTGTCAAGGCGGGCACACGCGTGGCGCTGATCGCCGTCGGCGACAAGGACTTCTCGCAGGAGGTCCGGCGCGTCGCCGAGGATGTGACGATCGGCCGCGCGCCGGCCGGGTGCGACATCATCTTCTTCGGCGCGGTCAGCGCGAAGGAGCTCGTCCGGGTCGCGACGCTGAAGACGTGGATGAAGCCCAACGGCGCTCTGTGGGTCATCCGTCCGAAGGGACGGCCGGAGATCTCCGAGCGCGCCGTGATGGACGCGGGCAAAGCGGCGGGTCTCGTCGACGTGAAGGTCGTCAGCTTTTCCGAGACGCACACCGCGGAGAAGTTCGTGATTCCGCTGGCGGCGAGGTGAGCTTGCAGCATTCATTCAAAAACAGATAATCCGAAACCGGACATCGCCTTACGCAATTCCTGATGACCGTGTGGCCGCTTCACGGGCGCGGCCTCATGGTGCGTCGCTCGATGTCGAGCTCGCACACACCTCTCAGATCGTGGCGCTCGATCCACCGCGCCACCTCGCTCTCGTAATCGGGGTCGGACGGATTGCCCAGACGCCATCCCTCCGGAGTCCACGCGCTGTACCCGTTCAGCGTCGGGATCGCGTGGTTGAGCGCCACGAACATCGAATCGATGTCGTACATCGTCCAATCGGCATTCAGGGCCGAACCGACGTAGTACGCCGACAGAACGAGGATGGGCAGCGTCGTCGCGAACGAACCCTTCGCGCGGATCACGGGGCGACCGGCACGACCATCGGGATGATGCGGGCGCCGGCCAGATGCCGCGATCGGTCGTCCACTGAATAGACGCGCACGTTCGAGAGCCCGTAGTACTCGATTGCCGGCGGCCAGTCCACCTTCCCGATCGGGCTCGTGCGTCCGAATCGCTCGCGGAACTCACGTTCCTCCCAATGCTCGAGCAGAACGTACGGCGCGTAGCCGCGCGCGCGCACGACGTCCATCGCCGAATCGAGCCGCTCGGGCTCGATGTAATCCCAGCGCAGCGTCGGACGTCCGCTGTACAAGCGCACGCTGCCGCTGTGGATCAGGGTCAGCACCACCGCGTTCGGCGCCAGGCGATGGCCGATGAATTCGCCGACCGCGGCGTAGCGGTCTTCGGCGCGTCCGATGTCGAACACGTTCAGCCGGTCGGCTTTCACGAGATACCAGCAGGGCAGGAGGAGGCAAACGAGAAACGAGGCCGCGCCGCGCGCGCTGAGCGGCAAGCGTTCCAGTCCGCTGACGAGAACCGCGGACGTCAGGATGAACAGGAGCGGAATGGCCGGCAGCAGGAATCGAAGAAAGGTCCAATTGTCAAACACCGCGTAAAAGAGGTACGACAGCACGACGAGGAAAATGAACGCGTACATCGCGGCCGCATGCCTGATGCGTGCCGCCAGCGGCGCCGCGAACGCGAGAAGAACGATCGGCGTATGAAGATCGAGCAGCCACCCTGCATAGTTGCGCAGATTCGGCGTGACGTTCCTCCATTCGTACAACGTGCTCACAGGACCGTATCCGGATCGCAGCGGCGACCCGTACCACACGACGTTCAAAACCGCCACCGCCGCACATGCCGGAGCGAGCCCGCATATAAATAATGATGCGCGGCCGAGCCGCGGGCGCCGCGCGCCGACGACAACCAGGAGCACCGCGGCGAGCACGACGAGATTCGGCCGCGTAAGGATGGCAGCCGCCGCGGCGAGTCCTGCCGCCAATGCCGTCAGACTTCCAGAACCGAGCGCGAACAGCCACGCGAGCAGCCACCACCCTGTGGCGGGAACGTCGCTCATCGGCTCGAGCGATTGAAAGACGAAAATCGGACTGAAGGCGCAGAGCACGGCCGCGATCATCGCCGTCCGACGTCCGGCGAGGCGCGCGCCGATCAGATACGTGAGCCACACGGACAGTCCGGCGAGAAGCGGCACGACGAAGTACACGGCGTCGTCGCCGGCAAGTCGCGATGCGATCGCCATCGCGATCGGCAATCCCGCCGGGTACGTCGGAATCATCACGCCCGGAGTCGGCCCGAGGTCGTATCCGAGCGGCACAACGGCGCGTCCGAGCGTCGGCGCGAGCGCGGCGAACGGGTCGCGCCACACCACGTGCCCGGACGCCCACAGGCGCGCCTGCGACACGTAGCCGAATGCGTCGGAGCCGCCGGCCGCTCTGATCCCGTACTCGATCGCGATCGTCGCCGACGCCAACGCGGCGATGACGGCGATCGATCCGGACCAGCGCTCGAGCGCATACCAGCTCGCCGCGTGTCCCGACCTCCAATCGTGCAGCCAGAACGCTGCGACCGCGAAGACGACGCCGTTGCGAAACGGCTTGTACGTTTCCCACGATGAAACGCGGATGCCCAGAACGCGCCACGAAAAACCGCCGACGGTCAGGTCCCAGATGACGACGGCGCAGCTGATCACGGCGAGCGCGATCAGCGCGGCTTCCACTTTCCGCCAGCGGGTGTAGCGGGCCCGCCACGCGCCGGCCGCGTCGTGTGGATGTGTCGCCACGTTTTCCATTCGTTCGGTTCTGGAACGGACCAGCCGTGCAAGCGAGGTACCGCGTGTTATAGTCCCAGATGCCGCCAGGGGTATCCCGTCATTCGGGATTGAGACCACACCCTTGGAACCTGACCCGCGGCGCGCGACGCGCGACGCGGGTCCGCCGACCGCCGTCGCGTAAGGCTATGGCGGTCCGCCGAAGCGATCCGCGAAGGTGGAAGCCTTCAGCGGAGGCGGATCCGGTTTATACCGGCGGAGGGAGTGCGGAATGTTCGACTTTTCGACAGCCTTTCCCAACTCACAGAAGACGTACATCGACGGCCCGCAAGGCGTACGTGTCCCGATGCGCGAGATCGCCCTCGAGGGCGGCGCATCCTCGATTCGGGTGTACGACCCGAGCGGCCCGCAGGACCTCGACGTCTCGCGCGGACTGCCGAAGCTGCGCGAGCCGTGGGTGAAGACGCGTTCGGGCTGCGTGACGCAGCTGCACTACGCGCGCAAGGGCGAGATCACGCCGGAGATGGAATTCATCGCGATCCGCGAAGGATTGCCGGCGGAATTCGTCCGCGACGAAGTGGCGCGCCGGCGCGCGATCATTCCGTCCAACATCCGGCATCTCGAGCTCGAGCCGATGATCATCGGCCGCAACTTCCTCGTGAAGATCAACGCCAACATCGGCAACTCCGCGGTGTCGTCGTCGATCGAGGAAGAAGTCGAGAAGCTGCGCTGGGCGACGCTCTGGGGCGCGGACACCGTGATGGATCTGTCGACCGGGAAGAACATCCACGAGACGCGCGAGTGGATCATCCGCAACTCGCCGGTCCCGATCGGCACGGTGCCGATCTATCAGGCGCTCGAAAAAGTTGGCGGACGTCCGGAAGATCTCACGTGGGAGATCTACCGCGACACCCTGATCGAACAGTGCGAGCAGGGCGTCGACTACTTCACGGTCCACGCCGGCGTGCTGCTGCGCTACATCCCGATGACCGCCCGGCGCGTCACCGGCATCGTGTCGCGCGGCGGCTCGATCATGGCGAAATGGTGCCTCGCGCATCATCAGGAGAACTTCACCTACACGCATTTCCGCGACATCTGCGACATCATGCGCGCGTACGACGTCTCCTTCTCGCTCGGCGACGGCCTGCGTCCCGGATCGATCGCCGACGCGAACGACGAGGCGCAGTTCGCCGAGTTGAAGACGCAGGGCGAGCTCAATCGCATTGCGTGGGAGTTCGACGTGCAGGTGATGAACGAGGGGCCGGGCCACATCCCCATGCATCTCATCAAGGAGAACATGGAAAAGCAGCTGGAGTGGTGCGAAGAGGCGCCGTTCTACACGCTGGGTCCGCTGACGACCGACATCGCACCGGGGTACGACCACATCACCTCCGCGATCGGCGCGGCGATGATCGGCTGGTACGGCACCGCGATGCTGTGCTACGTCACGCCCAAAGAGCACCTCGGCCTCCCGGACAAGGATGACGTGAAGGCGGGCGTCATCGCGTACAAGATTGCCGCGCACGCCGCCGATCTCGCGAAAGGGCATCCGCGCGCGCGCGCATGGGACGACGCGCTCTCGAAGGCGCGGTTCGAGTTCAGGTGGCAGGATCAGTTCAACCTGGCGCTCGACCCGGTGACGGCCCGCGCGTTCCACGACGAGACGCTTCCGGCCGACGGCGCGAAGGTCGCGCACTTCTGCTCGATGTGCGGACCGAAGTTCTGCTCGATGGAGCTCACACAGCAGGTCCGCGAGTACGCGAAGCAGGGGATGGAAGAGAAATCGCTCGAGTTCAGGAAGGCCAGCCAAATCTACGTGAAGATCTGATGGCCGCGCGCGGCGTGCGCCATTTCGTCGCCGCGACCGCGGTCGTTGCGGTCGCGGCGTATATCGCGATTTACACCTTCTCTCTCGCCGACGCCCCGATTCGCTCCGACGGCTACAGCTACTACGTCTATCTGCCCGCCACCTTCATCTACGGCGATCCGTCGCTCGAGGCGCTGTCGCGCGACTGGTACGGCGGCGCCTTTCCCGATTTCACCGCTATCCGGCGGTTTCCGTCCACGGGCCGCTGGCTGGACGCGTGCCCGATCGGCGCGGCGCTTCTCATGTTCCCGTTCTTCGGCGTCGGGCATCTCCTCTCGTGGTGGTCCAACCTGCCGCGCGACGGCTTTTCGTTCTACTACCAACATGCGGCCGGCCTGGCAGGCGTCACGTACTTTCTCTGCGGTCTTGCGATCGTGCGCTCGATGCTGCGGCAGCGATTCGGCGAAGGCGTCGCGCTTGCGACGCTGGTCGCGCTGACGTGGGGCACGAACCTGTTTCACTACGGCACGTTCGATGCGACGTTCAGCCACGCGTCTTCTTTCTTCTTAATCTGCGGCTGGATCGCTCTGGTCGATCGATGGTGGGAGCGGCCGGCGGCGCTGCGCTCGGCCGGGCTCGGGGCACTGGCCGGCTTGATCGTGCTCACACGGAACCTGAACGCGATCTTCCTTCTCGTGCTGCCGCTGTACGGAATCGCGACGCTGCGCGACATGCGTCGGCGCATTGGCGTGCTCTGGCAGCGTCGTGCGGCGCTGACGCTCGCCGCGATCGTCGGGATTAGTGTGCTGCTGCCACAATTCGTGCTCTACAAGTGGACGACCGGATCGTGGATTGTGAACTCGTATCAATTGCTGAACAATCGATTCGCGTTCGGATCGCCGCAATTGGCCGCCGTTCTCTTCAGCCCGCAGAAGGGGCTGTTCTTCTGGTCGCCGCTGCTGCTGCTCGCCGTCGTCGGCGCCTTCGTCGCGCGCGGCTGGGCGCGGGGACTCGTTGCCGCCGCGGCGATCGTGTTCGGCCTTCAGGCCTACATCGTCGCGAGCTGGAGCGATTGGCAGCTTGGCGGCAGTTACGGCAGCCGTGCGTTCACTGACGGACTCGGTCTGGCCGCGCCGCTCGTCGCAGCGTGTTTCGAATGGGCCGCCGCGCGCCGTCACGCGCATACGCTTATCGCCGGGTTCGCCGCGGTCGCCGTGCTCCTCTCACTCGTCCAGATGGTTCAGTACTGGAACGGCATCATTCCGTTCGCCGGCACGACGTGGGCGCAATACCGGTCGCTGTTCCTGCGGCTGCGATGAGCGCGCGCGCCATACGCCGGACGGCGATCGCGATCGCGATGCTGGCCGCCGTCCTGTACCTTCGCGACCCGCCGTGGGCCGGCAGGATGACGTCGGGTCTGCGGTCGTGGGAAGAGGATCCGCCCGGCACACGTTTCCGCTGGACGTTCGGCCGCGCGACGTTTTTCATCCCGGCAGACGCGACCGCGATGACGCTGCCGCTGCGCTCGGTATTTCCCGGACCTGGCGGCGCAGCGGTCGCGGTCGACGTCCGTGTCGACGATCGATGGCTCGCGACGATCCAGCTGACCGAGCCGGATGCGTGGGTTCGTCCGCTGCTGCCGATCGGACGACGGCCGACGAATCGACGCTATCGGCGCGTCGATTTGCGAATCAGCCGCGTGGTGCCGCCGTTCATGCTCGGCGTCATGACGGGCGACGTCCTCCTCGAGGGATCTACCGTACGGTCGCTGGCACGATCTGAATGACCGTCGGAAAGCGTGCCGGCGCGCCGCCGGGTTTCGGGTTCGGATACCCCTGCGATGCTTCGGACTGATAATCCTTGACCGTGACGCCCGGCGGAAACGCCATCGTGTCCTCGTTGTACTTGCCGACGTCGAATTCGTGCGTCGCCGGCGTGTCGTACACGAGCTCGCCCTTCTGCTTGAGCGCTGCGCGGTAATAGACGACGACGTCGACAAACGGCGCCGCGGATCCGAAGATGTAATATCGCTGGCCGCGTCCCGCGTCATAGGAGGCGAGGAACTGTGAGCCCGGATAGATCGGCACACCGAGCGTCGCTTCAGTCGGCGTCCCTTCAGCTGCGGCGGGCTGCGGTGCCGGCTGCGCCTGGCGCGGCGCCGGCTGCGTTACCGGCGGCGGCGCCTGAGGCGGCGCGCCCGGTCGCGGAAACGGCTGCGGCACCGGCGGCTGCGCGGCGAAGAGGGTCAGTGGCGAGAGCGCGCAGACCAAGATCAACCACAGAGACGCAGAGGCCCAGAGCGCAGGCCGCCGCCGTCGACCCGAGCGGCGTTCACGGTCTGCGCACTGCTTGTTCGAGTATCTCTGGGTCTCGGTGTCTCCGTGGTTTGCGTTGGTCTGCGCGCTCATGGCAAGTCAGTACTCCCCAATGAGCCGATTATACGACCTGCAGAATTTCTGTCGCGGCGAGCGCGAGTGGCTGCTCGAGACGATCGAAACGCTCGTGCGCCTCGAATCGCCGACCACCGACAAGAGGGCAGTCGATCGCTGCGGCGCCGAGCTCGCCGCGCGTCTCGACGCGATCGGTGGCCGTGTCACGACGCTGCCGCGCATCGAGCGCGGCGATCATCTGCGCGTCGAGTTCGATCACGCGGTCGATCCGGCTGACGGCGGACGTCACGCGCGTCACGAACGGACGCGCCAGATCCTGCTCCTCGGTCATTTCGACACGGTCTGGCCCGTCGGCCAGCTCGACCGGATGCCGCTCGCGCGCATCGACGGGCGGCTGCACGGTCCGGGCGTCTTCGATATGAAGGCGGGCATCGCCATCGGCATGCTCGCGAGCCGCGCGCTCTTCGAGACCGGCGCGCCTCCAGCGCATCGCCTCGTGATGCTATGGACCAGCGACGAGGAGATTGGCAGCGCCACATCGCGGACGGCGATCGAGGACGAAGCGCGCCGCAGCGATGTCGTCTTCGTGCTCGAGCCGTCGTTGCCCGGCGGCGCGCTGAAAACGGCGCGCAAGGGATGCGGCAGCTACGAGGTGATCGTCCGCGGCATCGCGGCGCATGCCGGCATCGAACCGGAAAAGGGCGCGAGCGCAGTGCAGGAGCTCGCGCATCAGATCCTGCGCATCAACGCGCTGCAGGACCTGGGTCGAGGCGTCTCGGTCAACGTCGTACAAATGAGCGGCGGCCTGCGGTCGAACGTCATCCCGGACCAGGCCCGCGCGGTCGTCGACGTGCGCGCATCGGACGCGGCGGCGGCAGCCGAGGTGGAGGCGGCGTTCCTGGAACTGTCGCCGATCGATCCGAGGACCCACGTGGAAGCGCGCGGCGGATTCGATCGACCGCCGCTCGAACGCACCGACAAAGTCGTGACGCTGTTCCAGCAGGCGCGCGCGGTCGCCCGTCAGCTGGGTCAGGATCTGGCCGAAGGAGCGACCGGCGGCGGGTCCGACGGAAACTTTACGGCCGCGCTCGGCGTCCCAACACTTGACGGACTCGGCGCCCTCGGGGATGGCGCGCACGCCCTCCACGAACACGTCATCATCGACGCGCTTCCGGATCGAGCGGCTTTAGTGGCCGGCTTGATAGGGACGCTTGGCGAACGGCATACTTGAGTCATGGCGAACACAGTCAAAACAACGTTGCTGCTCGGTTTCATGACCGGGCTCTTTCTGCTCGTCGGCGAGCTGATTGGCGGCGGACAGGGCCTTGTCGTTGGCTTCCTGTTCGCCGTCGTGACGAACTTCGTCTCGTACTTCTGGTCCGACAAGATCGTCCTGCGCAGCTACGGAGCGCAGGAGGTCGGCGCGGACCATCGCTTGTACCGGATCGTGGCGCATCTCGCGCAGCGCGCCGGGCTGCCGATGCCGCGGGTGTACATCATTCCGGAGGCGTCGCCCAACGCGTTCGCCACGGGACGCAATCCGCAGCACGCGGCGGTCGCCGCCACCGAAGGCATCCTCCAGATTCTCGACGACAACGAGCTGACAGGCGTGCTGGCGCACGAGCTCGCGCACGTCAAACACCGCGACATCCTCATCAGCTCGGTCGCGGCGACGATGGCGGGCGCCATCATCATGATCGCGCGCTTCGCCATGTTCTGGGGCGGAAGCCGCGACGATCGCGACGGCGGCAATCCGATCGCGGCGATCGCGATGATGATCCTGGCGCCGATTGCGGCGACGCTGATTCAGGCCGCCATCTCGCGCTCGCGCGAATTCGACGCGGACGCGGGCGGCGCCTCGATCACCGGCAACCCGCTCGGCCTTGCCAGCGCGCTCAGGAAGATCGAGAGCGCGTCGAAGGTGGTGCCGCTCGAGGCGAATCCGGCCACGGCGCACATGTTCATCATCAAGCCGTTCTCGGTTTCCGGCCTTCTCGGTCTCTTCAGTACGCATCCGCCGACCGAAGCCCGCATTGCCGCGCTAACGGAACTGTCTCGGCAGTAGGGCGGATTGTGGCCGTCTGGCCACATCGATCACGTGGCGTGCGTCTTGCTGCCTCCGTCATGCAGACGGAGGCAGACCGGTGCACGTAGACGACCTCGACATCTCACCAAGCAAGATCGGCGAAACCGCACAGCGCATCGTCGACCGGGCAATCGAAGAAGCCCGTCGGCGTGAACACGCACTGTTGACGAATGAACATCTCTTTCTCGCCTTCGCGCAGGTCGAGTGGGACATGTTCGCGGAAGTCATGCGGGACGTGGAGCTGAACCCGCACACGATTCTCCAGGCGATTGAAGAGCACCTGCACATGATGCCGTCGTTCGCGGGCCGCGAGCTGCGGGTCTCGCCGGCGACGAAGCTCGTCTTCAAGCTCGCGCTGCATCACGGGAGCCGCGCGGGACGCCAGTCGATCGAAGCGGCGGATCTGTTTTCGGCCGTTTTCGAGGAAACGCAGGGCGTCCCGGTGTCCATTCTGCGCCGGCACGGCGTCGAGCCCGAGGTGCTGGTGGGCCGGCTGAACGCGCGCATGCGCGATATGGAGCTTCGCGAAGAACGGCTGAAGAAGCGTTTCGAGCTGCCGCCGTTCCTCAAACATTTTGCGACGAACCTCAATCTGCTCGCGCGGCAGGACAAGGTGCCGCCGGTGTTCGGCCGCGACAAGGAGATCCAGCAGGTGCTGGAGATCCTGTGTCATCGCGAGCGCGCGAACTCGGTGATGTTGATCGGCGAGCCGGGCGTCGGCAAGACCGCGATTGTGGAAGGACTGGCGCGGCGCATCGAGTTCGAGCCGGAGAGCGTGCCCGTGCGGCTTCGCGACTGCCAGGTGGTCAACCTGCAGATGAACACGATGGTCGCCGGCACGATGCTGCGCGGCATGTTCGAGGACCGCATTCAGAACGTGATCCGCGAGTTGAAGGAGCGTCCGAACCTGATTCTGTTCGTCGACGAAGCGCACACGATGGTGGGCGCGGGATCGGCGCTCGGTGCGCCGTCCGACGCGGCGAACGTGTTCAAGTCGGTGCTGGCGCGCGGCGAGATCCGCATGGTCGCCGCCACCACGCTCAGCGAGTACAAGGAATACATCCAGGAAGACGAAGCGCTCGCGCGGCGCTTCCGCTGCGTCCACGTCGCGGAACCGACGGTCGAAGAGACGCGCCGCATTCTGTACAACCTGCGCCCGCGTCTGGAGCGCAATTATTCAGTGCGGCTTCTGGACGAAGCGCTCGATACCGCGCTCGAGCTCTCGCCGCGCTACATGCGGCACCTCCATCTGCCGGATAAAGTGATCGGCTGGCTCGATACGGCGGCGGTCCGCGCCGAGATCGATCGCCGCTGGGAGGTGAAGACCGCCGACGTCGTCTCGGTCATCTCGCACGCGGCGCAGATACCGGAGGACATGGTCTACCGCGACGTGACCGATCGCTTCCAGGACATCGAGACGCGCCTGCAGAAACGCGTCGTCGGACAGACGAACGCGGTGAGGGCGGTTGCGAAGCGGCTCGTGCTGAACAAGGGTCCGTTGAAGGACGGATTCGATCGGCCCGACGGTGTGCTGCTGTTCCTCGGTCCGACCGGCGTCGGCAAGACCGAATTGGCGAAGGCCGTCGCCGAATTCCTGTTCGGCGACGACAAGAAGATGGTCCGGATCGACATGTCGGAGTACCAGGATGGCGCGGTCGCGGTCGACAAACTGATCGGCATGCCGCGCGGAATCGTCGGCAGCGAGCGCGGCGGCCTGCTGACGAACCAGCTCAAAGACAACCCGTTCACCGTCGTCCTGCTCGACGAGGTGGAAAAAGCCAGCCCTAATCTGCTCAACCTCTTCCTTCAGGCGTTCGATGAAGGCTGGATCACCGACGGGCGGGGGAAGCGCGTCTACCTGAGCGATTCGGTCGTCATCATGACGTCGAACATCGGATCAGAGTGTTTCCGCAAGCTGACGAATCCGCTCGGATTCCTGTCGGGCCACGTGAACGTGGAGCAGGTGCAGGGCGAGATCTCGCGCGAGCTTGAGCGGCGCTTCCCGCCGGAATTCCGAAACCGCATCGACGAAGTCGTCCTGTTCGCGCCGCTGACGCATGACGAGGTGAGGGAAATCTCGAAGCACTACTTCGAACAGGTCAAGGTCGCGCTCGCGAAATCGGGCAAGACGATTCAGATCGACGACGACGCGCTGGAGCTGGTCGTCACCAGGGGATACAACCTCGCATATGGCGCGCGGTTCCTGAAACGATTCATCGACGAGCAGATCAAGCTGCCGATCAGCGAACGGTGGCGCGACGGCACGCACTTCGGGGTGCGCGCCAGGGACGGCGAGATCGTCGTCGAGCCGGCGCCCGCGAACATCAGCACCGCCGCCGACGCGCTCGCGTACGGCGACGTGGCTTAGAGTACCTTGTAGGGATTCGGGATTCGGGATTCGGGATTCGGGATTGGCGATTCGGAATTACCACGCGAAGCCGATCTGCATCGCTTCATCGCTCTGAGGCGCCGCAGGCTTTTCTCTGTCGTCCGCGTCTTCTCTCTTATTCACCCCGTATCGCTGCTGCAGCAGGCGCACCATTGCGCCAACCTCTTTTCGATATTTCTCCGGCGCGTACTTCTTCGCGTACAGCTTCTCGTATCGCGGCACCCACGACGGAAACTCGCGCGCGAGAAACTTCATGAAGTGCGTGCGCGTGCCGTCTTCGAGGAACATGACGTTGCAGCCGACGAAGCGGGCGCCGTGGTCGGCGATCGCTTTGACTGTGCGCTCGAGCTTCGCGCGCGACGACGAAAACCCGGGTACGATCGGATTCATCAGGACGCCGGCGTTGATGCCGGCGTCGACCAGTTCGCGCACGGCGCGCAGCCGCTGCAGCGGCGGCGCGGTGCCCGGCTCGAGCAGCTCCCACGCGTGCTCGTCGACGGTCGGTACGCTCATGTACACGGTGCAGGTCGTCACGCGCGAGATCTCGAGGAGCAAATCGCGATCGCGCACGACCATCGGCCCCTTTGTCACGAGCCCCATCGGATTGCGTGCGCCGAGGAGCGCCTCCAGCGCGCCGCGCGTCAGCTTGTAGTGGCCCTCGATCGGCTGATAACAGTCGGTCGCGGTGCCGACGGCGACGTATTCGCCCGTCCACGACGGCCGCGCGAGCTCGCGCTTCAGCACCTCGACGAAGTTCTTCTTGACGAGAATCACCGACGCGAACTCGTCGTCCGCGTTCATTTCGAATTGAACGTGGTACCGCCGCGCGTAGCAGTAGTGGCAGCCGTGCGTGCAGCCGCGATACGGATTGAGCGTCCAGTCGAAGGGCATCCCCTTGACCCGGTTGAGAGCCGATCGACAGGTGATTTCCTGGTAGCGCGCCCGATCGGCGCGCCGCTCGGCCTCGGTCAGCGCGCCGGTGCCGCCGATTTTGACCGTCTGAGCAATCTCGCGTGTGGTGGGTTTGCGAGGTCCGAGATCGAAGAGTGGGAACGTGGCAGCCATGCGCGGATCCCGGCCGAAAACCGGCATTCTTCGCCTTTGCTTCGCCTATAATCGGACCCGGCTAGGCGAGTTGTCAAGCAGGGTCGGATGCGGTCCGACTCCGATCCGGCGCCGTGCGAGTTACCGCGGTTTGGTGGTGGGTTGCCGTTTCGTCGCCGACTTCTTCGCCGCTGAAGTGGTCGGCGTGCGCTTGGCCGCGGACCGCTTTTTCCTCGTCGGTTTCTTCGCCGCGGTCGACTTCGTCGCGGCGGTCGATTTCGTCGCCGTCGCGCGATGACGCGCCGGCTTGCGCGCCGCGGCTTCGCCGGCCGACCCGAGCGCGAACGTCGCGAACGTCGCGATCAGGGCGACGAGCAGCATCTTCATCGTTCTGCGCATCTTCAATCTGCCTCCACGAGAAATTTTACAGCAGATAGGCGAGCGCAAAACCGATCTGCGCGACGAACATCATGCGGTACATGTGCGCCCACGAGACGTGGTTCTCTTCGACCGCCAGTTCCTCGGGCCTTCGCAGCATCAGATAGCAAACATAAAGGCCGTATAAGGTCATGACGATGCCAAGAAGCTGGAGCAACCAGAAGCTGCCGGTGAGGATGCCGAGCCAGGCGCCAACCGGAATCATCAGGAACGGGATGACGAACGACGGCGAAATCATCCAGGCCGCCCGGGAGACACCGAACTGAATCGGCAGCGTGCGGCATCCGCCGCGGCGATCGCCTTCCATGTCGGCGAAGTCCTTCGTCGTCGTGGCGCCGAGCAGGAACAGCCCGAAGATGGCGCCGATGTACCAGGGCTCGACTCCGACGATCGTTTTCGCCGACGACCATCCCGCAACCTTCAGCAGGGTGCCGCGCGGAATCGCGATGGTGATGTTCGCCCAGATGCCGAGCCGCTTCGTGCGCAGCGGCGGCACCGAGTAGATGTACGTGCAGACAACGGCGATTGCGACGAGCCAGAAGCATTCGTGCCTCCCGGCGGACCAGGTCAGCGCAGGCCGATGCGGCTCGACGAGCCACGCCAGCACCAATGCGATCGCGTACGCCGCAATCGTGAAGCGCCACGCCTGCGCAAACGTCAGGCGTCCGCTCGGCAGCGGCCGCTTCGCCTTGTTCACGCGATCGATCTCGAAGTCATAGATCTGATTCAGTGCGTTGTTGCCGGCGTTCAGCATCGCCGCCATGACGGACCCGATGATCGGAGACACGAGGAGCATTGGAGCCCACGGTTCCCGAGGCACGGCGCCGATGGCGGTCAGCGCCCCGGAGATGAAGCCGAGCGCCGGTGCGACCAGCGTAAAGGGGCGCGCGAGATCGATGTAGGCGCGGACGGGGTTCGGGGGGCCGGATTCCGGGCTCGGGGTCCGGGGTTGCGGGTTCTTGGTTCTGGGTTCGGGGTTCATGCGATCGAGATGGCCACTGCCGCGGCGACGGCCGTGTTGATGAAATTCAGCATGTCGTTGTTCAGGATACCCGCAGGCTCCAGCGTCGCGCCGAGGACGCTCTCGACGAGCGCGCCGGCGGTCGCGGCGACAACGACCGCGACAATTGCGCCGGCCGGCGTCAACGCGAGCGCGGCGGCGAGCGCGGCGAGCGCGAGCGCTGCGACGATTCCGGCCGCCGTCCCTTCAAGCGACATCGCGCCGGGCGTGCCCGGCTTGACGCGACTGAAGGTCGTCACGAGAAACGTCGACCTTCCCCACGCTTTTCCGATCTCGCTCGCGACGGTATCGCTGCCGCCGGCGGTCAGGGCGGCCGTCAACGCGATCATCGATGCGGACGCGTAGGGCGACGCGACCGCACATACTGCAGCAATCGCCGCAACGCCGCAGTTGGCGAACGCGTTGCCCGCGCCTCGACGACCACCGCGCTCCTCGGCGATGCCGAGCAACATCTTGCGTTTGAGTCCGAGGCGCGACGTCACCATGGCGACGAGGAAGGCTATGAACAGGAACAGCCATGCGGCCGCGCCACCGGCCGCGTAAATCACGATGCCGACGACGGCGCCGCCGACGGCGCCGGAGATCGACACAGTGCGCGCTCGATAGCCGAGCCACGCGACAACGGTGTTGAACGCGACAGCCCACGGGAGAGTCCTAAGCACTTCCGCCTTCGACGCGCTCCAAACCTCGAGCGACATCAGAGCGATCAGCCACAGGACAGCAGCGGCGGCGAACGGAACGGAGATGTTGTCGTCGAGCCGCACCGGAATCGTTTCGACGAGTGCCGCGCAGATCGCCGCGACGATCGGAGCGACTATCGAGAACGTCACCGGCGGAGGCGGCGTGATCGACGATCGCGTCCACAGCGCCAGCGCGACGCCCGCGAGGCTTCCGAACGCGACGAACGCGACCGTTCCGGCAACCGTCTTGTCGGCGTTCCACGGGAGCGACCGGCCAAAAAACGCCGAGATGTTCTGTTTTGCTTTCTCTCCCACAATCGTCGCCATGCCGTCGCCCAGCGCGAGAACGCCCCACGCGGCCGCGACGATGTCGAGGCGTGACGGCAGGATGAGGATGAGCAAGAGCACCGACAGCGGATACAGAAGGATGCCGAGAGGAAACCCGCGCACGACGTCGGCGGGTCGATAGAGGCGGCGTCCGCCGATGCGCGGCAATGCCGCGGCGTTGAAGGCGAGCGCGAATGCGGCGCATGCGGCCGCCTGCCACCACGTCAATGCGCGCAGCAGCAGCGCGAACGCAGCCGATCCCATGTGGACCCATTGCCGTGCGTGCTCCGAATGGCTCATGGGCGAATCGACGCGATCGTCCGCCGGATCCCTTCCTCGAGCGGCGTCATCGTGTAACCCAGGTCGCGGACCGACGCCGCGCTGTCGAGCGACCAATCGTGTCGGAAGATCTCGACGGCGCCGCGGGTGACGAGCGGCGTGCCGCCGAACATCGTCACGCGCAGCTCTTCGATCGCGCCGAGCGCGTTCGCCACGGGGAACGGAATGCGCGGCGGCGGTCTCCGCCCGGTGATCTCGCGCACGAGGCCGAACACGCGGTGCTGCGACGCGTTGTCGCCGCCGAGGATGTAGCGGCCGCCGACGGCGCCGCGCTCGAGCGCCGCGCTGTGTCCGGCGGCCACGTCGTCGACGTACGCGTACGACCACGGTTGCTCGGGTCCGATGAGGCCCGGCAGCCTCCGGCGGAGATGGTCGGAGATGAGGCGGCCAATCAGATTGCCTTCGGTGAACGACCCGGGCCCGTACACGACGCCGGGATAGACGCGGATCAGCGGTGCGCCGTCGCCGACGCGCGCGTCGGCCAGGCGATCGGCCGCCACCTTCGTGCGCTGGTAGTCGTTGGCTTCAATCGGCGACGACAGGCCGCGCGGCGGCAGCGCGACAAACGACGAGGTGTAGACGACGCGCGCGATCCGGTGGTGTTCTGCCGCGGCGATGGCATTGCGCAATCCACCGACGTTGACGTCGTCGAAGTCCTCGCGGCGGCGCCGCCAGATGCTGACGAGCGCGGCCGAATGCGAGATCGCGTCGCACCCCGCGGCGGCGCGCTCGAGAGCGGCGCCATCGCGAACGTCGCCGTCGATCAGCGTTCCGGGAAGGCCGCTGCGCGTTGCGGTGCGCGCGAAGATGACGAGCTGGTGTCCGCGAGCGGCAAGCGCACGCACGATCGCGCGTCCCAGATAGCCGGTGCCCCCGGTCACGAGTACTTTCATGAGGTCGAACTGAACACTTGGTCCAGATTCTCAGTTTTCGGTGCTGAGCTCTGCGTTCTGCGTTCTGAGACGCCAGTATTCGAGCACATCGTCGAGCGTCCGTTCGAGCGGAATCGTCGGCCGCCATCCGAGCTCGTTCTGAATCCGCCGCGGATCGCCGGCGACGAGCGGCGTGTCGTTCGGCCGGAACCGCGCTTGGTCGATGCGCACGCGCACGGGCACGCGGGCGCGCGCGACGAGGCGGTCGAGCAGCTCGCGGATCGACACGGCGTTGCCCGAACAAACGTTGTAGGGGCGTCCGGTTCGACCGCGATCGAGCACGTCGCGATAACCGCGGACGGTGTCGCGCACGTCGGTCAGCTCTCGCCGCGCGTCGAGATTGCCGACGACGATCTCGGGGCTCCGCTGCCCGCCTTCGATGTCGACGATCTGCCTCGCGAAATCGGATGCGACGAACGACGGATCCTGGCGCGGACCGATGTGATTGAACGCGCGCGCGATGCGGACGTCGATGCCGTCGCCGATCGCGCGCGTCCCGAGCATTTCCTGGGCGAGCTTGCTCAACCCGTACGGGCTTCCCGGCAGCAGCTCGTCGTCTTCGGCCAGCGGCCGGTCCGCCGGCTTGTAGATCATTGCCGAGCTCGGGATCAGCACCGGGATCCGCGCGCCGATCCGCCGCAGCGCTTCGAAGAGGAAGTGTGTCCCCCGCACGTTGATCGAGAACGTCGGTTCCGCGTCGCGCCACGCGCGGCCGACGTGCGCGGCGCCGGCGCAGTGATAAACGGCCAGCGGCGGCTCCGCGGCGATGGCGGTCGACACGGTCCGGCGGTCGGTGATGTCGACGGCCAGCCAACGGATCGACGTCTGCGAGGATGGCGGGACTCGATCCGGACGATGCCACCCGACGACATCTGCGCCGCCGCGCGACAAAAGATCGACGAGGTGACTGCCGGCGAAGCCGGCCGCACCGGTGACGAGGATCAACGCGGCACGCCGCTCAGCGCGCCGTTGAAGGGCGAGAAGTTTCCGAGGCCGGCCAGCGTGAACGAGAGGAAGAACCGGTGATCGGCGGCCGCGCCGATCGCCGATCCAGCGCCATAGTTATAGGTCTGGTATTGGAAGGCGAGGCCGCAGCACTGTGCGTTGTAGAAACCTGTGATCGTCTGGTTCAGCATGCTGCCACGCGTGATGTCATAGTTGAACTGATAGGTGCTGCCGAAGCGGTTGTCGCGCGTGTGTGCGTTGGTGCTCGCATTGATGAAGTGAGTGAGGTTGGAGCAGTCGGGCGTCAGTTGCGGAATGCATCCGTATTTGGTCCATCCGACGTTGGTCTGGAGCCGACTGGTCCAGGCGTACGTCGTGCTCGCGGAAATAGTCCGCATCGAGTGATACCGGTTATCGAACTCGGCAGCCACTGTCGCGTTGACGTCGTTGGTCGGCGTAGCGCGCACGCTGAGCTTCACCGGCGAGAAATGGCTTGCCGTACCGCCGCCGAGCTGCGCCGTCTGGTACTGCAGGTCGAACAACGCCTGCAACTGGTTCGTGTAATAGGTCTGCGTCAACTCGACGTCGACGATCTCGCGTGCCTGCGCCGGCTGACCGGGCGTGATCCGGCGCTTCGCGTAGAAACGGTTCGCCACACCGTAGGCGAGATTCGTACCGCCGGTCACGTTGTCGATGCCGTCGGTCACGAGGATTTGCCTGAAGTTGTCGACCGACGTCGTCTCCTGGACGTTCAAGAACGGCTCGATGGTGTGCTTGAACTTCTCTGCGTACGAGCTCTGCGGCGTGTCCCAGATCCGGTTGAAGACCGGTCCGACGATCTGCGACTGCACTGAAAAGTACTGACGGTTCAGCGAAGCATCGGCGATGTTGGTCGCGGAACAGGACGTGCTCGAATCGTTCGTGGAAGGGCAGCTCCGCGTGTAGAACGTGTCGCGCCAGCTGACGGTCGAGTTGACGGTGAACCACTGCCACTTCTTGAACGGATACCGAATGACCGGCCAGATGTCGACGCGGTTAAGGCCGGCGTCGAGGTCGTGGGGGATGTTGTCGGGGTCGATCGACTTCGATTCACGCAGCAGGTTCGCGTACTCGCTCGTCAACCCGAAATAGACGGCCGATCCGAACAGCGGCCGCTCGCTGCGGGAGATGTTGACGCGCGGACCGGTGCCCGAAACGACCGAACTCGTCAGATCGTAGAACGACTCCTGCCGATCGATCGTGCCGTTCATCGAGTAGCCGGCCCACGCCCCGACGAAGTTGGCGCCGAACAACCGCACGTTGCGCGACGACGAGTAGATATCGGTGTTGTAGGTCTGCGACGATTCGATACTCGAAAAATAGTTCACGTTCGCGCGCGCGCGGATGTTGCCCGGCAGCACCTGGTTCGCGCCGCCGCGAAGCTCGTAGCTGCGGCTGGCCGGCAGCGGCGCTGTCGTCCCATCGGACCGCACGTACGCGCTCTCGTGCTGGTCGAGGAAGTGCAAGTTGAGGGTGCCGTCGTTGCCGCCGCCGTAGTTGTACCGGTACTCGCTGCCGATACCCTGTCCGGTCTTCGAGTACCAGTCGTGCAGGATCGTCGCGTCCTGGCTGCGGTTGATCGCCCAGAAGAAGGCGTCGTGAATCGAGTGGCCGAAGATGGACGACGTCCCGTAGGTCGGAAGCAGAAAGCCTGTCGCGCGATCGCCTTCTTTCGTCGGGTAAATCAGAACCGGCACGTACAAGAGCGGAACGCCCTTGACGGTGAAGACCGCCTGCTTCAGGAACGTGTAGTGATCGACGTTGAGGATGACGGTGTCGGCGTGCAGATCCCAGCGCGGGGTCGGCTGCACGCACGTCGTGAAGCCGCCGTTCGTGATCTTGTACTTCTTCGGGCCGATCTTCTCGACCGAGTCGCCGAAGAAGTAGACGACGGTCTCCTGTGCGCCCGTCGGCGGCAGCGCCACGGCGCCGGGCCGCCCCTGCTGCCGCTGCGGCTGCACGTTCGCGATGCCGCTCGCGTTCGAAAAACTGCCGAGACGCGTCTTGGTGTTGATTTCGGCGCGCTCCGCCGAGATCCGGTTGTTGCCCTGCGCGAAGGTCACGTTGCCGACGAGCACCAGCTTGTCTTCATCGGAGTAGAACCACGCTTCGTCGGCGAAGATCGACGTCTCTTTGCTCTGGTATTCGAAGCTGCCGATGAAATGGTGGTTTTTCTGATTGTTCGTGACCTCGTGCCGGTCGCTCGACATCGTGTCCTGCGCCGTCGGTTGCTGCGCGACGACAGGCCGCGCGATGAGGAGCAGCAGCACGAAGCAGCCGGCGAACCGAGGCATATCAGTAAGAGTGTAATCCCAGCTGTCGCATGACGTCGCCGAGCAGAAAGATCGATCCGGCGACGACGATTCGCGGCGACATCCTCCATACGGCCGCGAGCGCATCCGTTGAGGACGGTTCGATCGCGATCGGCAGCGCGGGCGCGATCCTTCGAGCGGAGTCGGCGAGCATGCCTGGATCTGCCGAACGCGGGTTCGACGCGCGCGTCATCACCGCTGCGCCGATCGCGGGCAGCAGGATTCGAAACATGCCATCAATGTCTTTGTCGCGCATCGCGGCGAACACGAGCGGGCGTCGCTGCGATTCCGCCGTCAGGTAGGTTGCGAGCGCCGCGGCGCCGGCCGGATTGTGGGCCGCATCGAGCAGGAGCTCGCGTCCGTCGGGCAGCCGCCTTTGGTCGAGCCGTCCCGGCCACTCAGGGTCCGCGAGGCCGCGCGCGACGGCATCGGACGGCACGCCGACGCCTCGCGCGGTGAGCTGCTCCAGCACGCGGACGGCGACGCCGGCGTTGGCGCGCTGATGATCGCCGTACAGTCCGAGAGTGAACGGCGCCGCATCGGCCGGCGTCGCGCGGATCAGCGCTGCGCCGCGTTCGTTCGCGACGCGCGCGATGACGCCGAGGCTCTCGGGGTCGACCGGCCCGACGACGACCGGCACGCCTGCCTTGATGATGCCCGCCTTTTCGAAAGCGATCTCGGCGAGCGTCGATCCGAGATACAGCTGATGGTCCAAGGCGATAGACGTGATAGCCGTGACGAACGGCGAGACGATGTTCGTGGCGTCGAGTCGGCCCCCCAGACCGACTTCGAGCACCGCGATCTCTACTTCTGCGCGCCGAAACAATTCGAACGCGACGGCGGTCGTCACTTCGAAGAACGTCGGCTGCACGCCGAGGGTGCCGTCGAATCGCAACGACTCGACGACGTCGCGGACCGTGGCCACGGCGCACACGAGCGTGTCGTGTGCGACCGGGCGTCCGCCGATGACGAAGCGTTCGGATAAGTCGGTCAGGTGCGGCGACGTGTAGCGCGCGGTTCGGTGGCCGGCGGCTCGGAGCGCGGCATCCACCATGGCCGTGACCGACCCTTTGCCGTTCGTCCCGGCCACGTGCACGGACTTGAACGTTCGATCCGGTCGGCCGAGGCGCTCGACGATTGCGGTGATGTTCTCGAGGCCGAACTTGATCCCGAAATGCTCGAGACTGAACAGGTAGCTGAGAGGATCCAACCTTCGCCAGTGCGTTGCGTGTCAGGAGACCATCATGCCTGAGATGCGGGCTCGGTGACGACGATCGGTACGGCAGGTTCGACGCCCGCCATCGCCGCCGCCGCGGCCGGACGCGCCGTTCCCATGAACCGCAGCGCGTTCGCGACGATGGCCTTCATCTCGCGGCGATCGACGACGAGATCGACCATTCCCTTTTCCATCAGGAACTCGCTGCGCTGAAATCCCTCGGGCAGCGTCTGCCGGATTGTCTGCTCGATGACGCGGGGACCCGCAAACCCGATGAGCGCCTTCGGCTCCGCGATGTTCAGGTCGCCCAGCATCGCGAAGCTCGCCGTCACGCCGCCGGTCGTCGGATCGGTCAGGATCGAGATGTACGGCAGCCGCGCGCGGTCGAGCCGCGCGAGCGCTCCGCAGATCTTCGCCATCTGCATGAGCGACAGCGCGCCTTCCATCATCCGCGCGCCGCCCGAGCACGAGACGATGATGACCGGCTGCCGCAGATCGATCGCGCGCTCGATGGCGCGCGTGATCTTCTCTCCGACGACGACGCCCATGCTGCCGCCGATGAACCCGTACTCCATCGAAGCGACGATCGCCGGCTGGCCGTCGATCGCGCCGGACGCGACGATAATCGCGTCCTTGAGGCCGGTCGATTCGATGCTCGCCTTCAGGCGCGCTTTGTACGGTTTGGTGTCGGTGAACTTCAGCGGGTCGGTCGACACGAGATCCTTGTCGTGCTCCACCCATTCGCCGTCCAACAGCATGCGCAGCCGTTCGGTCGCATTGATGCGGAAGTGGTGCGCGCACTTCGGGCACACGTTCAGGTTCGTCGTCAGATCCTTGTTGTAGATGATCTGGGCGCAGTCGGGACACTTGACCCAGAGGCCCTCGGGGACCCGGCTCGCCTTTTCCCCGGCCGGCGCGGCCATCGGCTTGCGGGTCTTCTTGAACCACGGCATCGATCGAGAAGCTTATCAGGGCAGAGGGCAGAGGGCATAGGGCAGAGGGCATAGGGCAGGCAGAGGGCAGACGGCCGAGGGCAGGCAGAGGGCAAAGCGCATAGGGACGCGCAGTGTGCCCTCTGCCCTTTGCCCTGTGCCCTATCGAGTTCTTGGTACGTAGTACTGCGTTCCATGACCCATCGCACGGATCTGCTTGATCAGATCGTCGAGCGCCTCGTCGCTGGCGTCCGAGTCGAACTGCGACGTCTCGACGACGAGCAGCGGCGTCGAGTTGTAGTGGAAAAAAAAATGATGGTACGCCTCGTTCAGTTCCCGCAGGTACCCGTCGTCGGGCTGCAGCGCGATCGCTTCGGGATCGAGGCGGCGGCTGTGCACGCGCCGCAGCAGCACGTCGGTCGGCGCCTGCAGGTAGACGACGAGATCGGGCGACGGCACGTCACGCGCGAGCAGATCGTACAGACGCTGATAGATGAACAGCTCGTTATCGTCCAGGTTCAGGTACGCGAAGATCTTGTCCTTGTCGAACACGTAATCGCAGATCGTCGTTTGAGTGAACAGATCGGTCTGCCGCAGCGACGTCTGCTGCCGATGCCGGTTGAGAAGATAGAAGAGCTGCGCCTGCAGCGACGCGCCCGGACGATCGGCGTAGAAGTCGGCGAGAAAGGGATTGTCGGTCTGCTCGAGCACGACCGACGCGTCGAGGCGCGTGCCGAGTCGTTCGGCGAGCGCAGTCTTGCCGGCACCGATTGGTCCTTCAATCGCGATGTGTCGGAACTGCAAGGCGCGCCGATGATATCATCGCGCCGTGAAGATCGAACGTCTGGAGCTCGCGCTCGTGAAGCTCCCGCTCGTCCACTTCTTCGAGACCAGCTTCGGTCGCATCTACGACAAGACGTTCATCATCGTACGCGTCGACGGCGGCGGCGCGATCGGTTTCGGCGAATGCGTCGCCGAGCAGGATCCGTACTACAGCGCCGAGACGACGGAGACGGCCTGGCACGTCATCTCGGAGTTCATCGCGCCGCGAATCGTCGGCGTCGACGTCATCCATCCGCGTGAGGTGTTCGCGGCGCTGAAAGGGATCCGCGGCAACAACATGGCGAAGGCCGCGGTCGAAATGGCCGCGTGGGATCTGTACGCGCGCCAGCGCGGCGAGCCGCTCGCGCGGGTCCTCGGCGGCACGCGAACGAAGATCGCGTCGGGCGTGTCGATCGGCATTCAGGATTCGCTCGACGATCTCGCCGCCAAAGTGGAGCAGGAGCTCGCCGCCGGCTACCGCCGGATCAAAATCAAGATCAAGCCCGGATGGGACGTCGACGCCGTCGGGATGATTCGCAATCGATTCGGGTCGATCCCGCTGATGGTCGACGCGAACGCCGCGTACTCGCTTGCCGACGCAGATCATCTCGCGAAGCTCGATCGATTCGACCTGATGATGATCGAGCAGCCGCTCGACTACGACGATCTGTCGGATCATGCGGCGCTGCAGAAGCGGCTGAAGACGCCGATCTGCCTCGACGAATCGATCAAGACGGTCCGTTACGGCGAGCTCGCGATCGCCGCGGGCGCGTGCCGGATCATCAACATCAAGCCGGGCCGCATCGGGGGCTTCACCGAATCGATTCGACTGCACGACCTGTGCGCCGCGCGCGGCGTTCCGGTGTGGCATGGCGGCATGCTCGAATCGGGAATCGGCCGGGCCGCCAACATTCATCTCGCGACGCTGCCCAACTTCTCGCTGCCGGGCGATATCGCCGCCAGCAGACGCTATTTCAATCCGGATCTGATCGACCCGCCGATCGAAGTCGCCCCCGACGGCACCGTCGCGGTGCCGGACGGCCCGGGCCTCGGCGTCGCGATTCGCCACGATCGTGTCGAGCGCGCCACGGTACGGCGCGCGAGCTTCGCTCCTGCCGTCGTATGACGCGTGCTTCGTTGATGTTGTCGATCGCGCTCGGCGCCTCGGCGTGTGCGAGCGCACCGCCGGCCGCCGCGCCGCCTCGAGCGCCGGCTCTCACCTTCGAGCAGAAGATGGCGTCGATTCTCCGGCTCGAGGATCAGCGCGTGCTGCGCGACCCGGCGCCGCAGGTGCCGCCGGCGACGACGGCGCCGTCGCGCGGCCGGAATGCGCCGGTCGTCGTCGTGCCCCCGCCTCCGCCGCCGGATCTCACCGCGATGCTGCGCGACGAAGAGGCGCGCATTCGCCGCCGCGCGGCGCTGGCCATCGGCCACGTCGGGCTCGGCGGCGGCGTGCCGCCGCTCGTGGCGCTGCTCTCGTCCGAAATGGATCCGGAAGTCCGGCAGATGGCCGCGTTCGCCCTCGGATTGCTCGGCGACAAGCGCGCCCGCGACCCGCTCGTCGCGGCGCTTGCGGACCCGGCGCCCATGGTGCAGGGCAGCGCGGCCGAAGCGCTGGGGCTGATTGGCGACGCATCGACCGCCGACCCGATCGGGCGAATGGTCGGTCAGATAGTCCAGTCGGGCGCGCTCGCCGAGATGCCGGCGGAAGATGACGACGCACGGCGCGACACGCCGGTGGCCGCGGCACGCCTCGGCATGTACGCGTTGGTCCGGCTGAAGGCGTATCCGCAACTCGCGTCGGCGGTGCTCGACGCGAACGGTCAGCCGCGCGTGCGATGGTGGCAGCTCGCGTTCGCGCTTCAACGGCTCGAGGAGAGGCGCGCGTTGCCGGCGCTGCTGGCGTTCGCGAAAGACTCGAATCCATTCGCGCGGGCCTTCGCCGTCAAAGGCCTCGCCACGCTGAAGGACAAGTCGGCGCTGCCGGTGCTGATGCCGCTGCTGTCGAGCGGCGATCGATCCGTCCTCATCGAGACCATTCGCGCGCTGGGACGCATCGGCGATCCATCGGCGGCCGCGCCGCTGCTCAAGTTCGTCAGCGCCGCCGATACCGATCCGCAGGTGCGCGTCGAAGCGATCGGCGCGCTCTCGGGCGTCGGCGCGGCCGACAACGGCGCCATCAATGATGCGCTGCTGGACCTGCTCTCCGATCCCAGTCCGATAATTCGCGCCGCGGCGCTGCGGTCGACGGCGGCGATCGATCCGGAGAACTTCGTCACGATCCTGTCCGGCCTCGATCCCGATCCGCACTGGAGCGTGCGCGCGGCGCTGGCGACAACGCTGGGCACGCTGCCGTCCGAGATCGGATTGCCGCGCCTGCGTCAGATGTTGGGCGACACGGACCAGCGCGTCGTCCCATCGGTGCTGGCCGCGCTGGTGAAGCAGAAGGCGCCCGACGCGGCGGCGATCCTCCTCGAGCGGCTGAAGGCCGACGATCTCGCCGTGCGTGCCGCGGCGGCCAGCGCCATCGGCGAGCTGAAACCGCCGGGCGGCGATCAGGCCCTCGCGGATGCGTACCGTCTCGGCCAGCGCGACGCGATGTACACGGCCCGGGCGGCTGCGCTCGCCGCGCTGCAGCAATACGGCGCTGCCGCAGCGTTGCCGGTGCTTCAGACCGCCCTGACGGACAAGGATTGGACGATTCGGATCCGTGCAGCCGGCTTGATCAAGCAGCTCGATCCGAATCGGATCGGCGGCGACATCGACGCGGCGATCCGTCCGGCGCCGACGACAGTCCCGGCAGAAACGTATCAGGCGCCGCGGCTCGTCACTCCCCCCGTGTCGACGCAGGTGTATGTCGAGACCGATCGCGGCACGATTCAGATCGAGCTCGCCGTCATCGACGCGCCGCTCACCGTCGAGAACTTCATCTCGCTCGCGCGCAAAGGTTTCTTCGACGGTCTGAGCATCCATCGAGTCGTGCCGGACTTCGTCGTGCAGGACGGCGATCCGCGCGGCGACGGCGAGGGCGGTCCCGGCTACACGATTCGCGACGAGTTCAACGAGCGTCCGTATCTGCGCGGCACGGTCGGGATGGCGCTCGATCCCTGGCCCGACACCGGCGGCAGCCAATGGTTCATCACACTTTCACCGCAGCCGCACCTCGATGCGAAGTACACCGTCTTCGGACGCGTCGTCGCCGGAATGGACGTCGTCGATCGGATTCAGCAGTGGGACGTGATTCGTCGCGTTCGTGTGTGGGATGGACAGACGTTGACGGCGTCGGAGGCGCGTAGGATCAGGGATTAGGGATTGGGATTGGGATTGGGGATTAGGGATTCGAAGTGCGCTGAAAATTAAAAAGGGGGCGAACGAGCGCCCCCTTTTATCGACGGGCGAGGTCAGCTTACCGTTTCTTGCCGGCCTTCTTCTTCCCGCCCTTGGCTTTCTTCGCCATTGTCTCTTATCCCCCCCTTCATGTGGGATTCAGTGCGCGAGCGCCCGAATCATTCGTTGTGGCTGCCGCCTGGCACGCTCACCGATGTCGCCGCTCGACGCCGTGGGAGAAGCCGGACCCAACTTGTCGGGCTTCACAAGAGCTAGCCTGAGTTGGCAGCCCTCATACCAGATGTAGATTATGGACGCGTTTCTGACAGTGTCAAGCACAATCAACACGATTTGTCAAAAAAGTTTCATCTGATCGTGCAGCGCGCGATCACTTTTCACCGCGACGCGCGTTGAGATCGCGCAGCTTGCGCTCCGCGCGCGCTTCGATCAGCGCTGCATCATAGACGCGCGCCTCACGCGCGCGATCGATCAGGCGTTTCCACGCGCTGGCGCTCGCGTTCAGATCGTGAAAGTACACGTCGTGCACGTCGGCAATGCGCTGCAGGAAGATCGGATTCGCCGGATAGCGCGCGTCGAGCGACTCGAGCAGTGTCAATGCCGCGCGTGGACGTCCCTCGTACCACAGATAAATCTGATGCAGCTCGAAGTCGGCCTGGCCGCGCAGCAGCACGCCGCGATCGCGAGCGAGCAGCATCTCGCGGAGCCCGCTGACGCGATCGCCGCCCGGCAGCAGCAGCAGCCATCGCAGGAATTTCGCGTACAGCGGCGCGACGTCGGCGTAGTAGCGATACAGCCCGATGCCGAAGTGGGCATCGTCGAGCGACGGATCGAGCTGCAGGGAGCGCTCGAGCGCGGCTTTGATCTTGTTTCCGTCGCGCGCGGCGGCGAGGCGTTCGTTGCGGGCGACGCGGAGCTGCACGAGCGGAACGTAGGAGCCTGCGAGGTAGAACCAGGCTTCGGCACGGCCCGGTTCGCGCCGGGTCCATTGGAGATTGGCGGCGACAGCGGCGCCGGCGAGGTCGATGAGCCGCCGATCCAGTGCGCGGTTGCCGGAATCGATGAGGATTTGCCACCACACGGCCTCGGCGGCGAGCGCCTGGCACGCGCCCTGCGGCGCCGGGGGGCACGTCTTGGCCAGCGCCGCGTCGGTGCGATCGAATTGCGCGTTGAGAATCGAGTCGTAAACAGCAGCGAGCCGCGGTGCTTCGGTCAGGCCGGTCCTCTGCGGCGTCGCGAGCACGAGGGCGCCCCCAGCCAGCAGCCACCAGCAACGAGCAACCAGCGTCACATGCTCGTTCGTAATTGCTGCTTTTCCGCATGCCGCTCGATCGCGAGCGCGATGAGACGATCGAGCAGCTGCGCGTATGTGACGCCGCTCGCCTCCCACATCTTCGAGTACATGCTGATCGTGGTGAAGCCCGGAATCGTGTTGAGCTCGTTGAGGTACAAGGTGCCGCTGTCGCCGGCGAGCAGAAAGTCGACGCGAGCCATGCCTGCGCAGTCGATCGCCTTGAACGCGGCCACGGCGAGGTTGCGGACCTCGTCGGTCATGTTCCTCGTCAGCTCGGCCGGGATGACCGTTTTCGATGCTTCGTCGAGGTACTTCGCCTCGTAGTCGTAGAACTCGCGAGACGGGAGGATTTCGCCGGGAACCGACGCCTCGGGTTCGTCGTTGCCGAGGACGGCGCATTCGATTTCGCGCGCGCTGGGCACGGCGGCTTCGACGACGATCTTTCGATCGAACTGCGCGGCGAACTCGATCGCGTCGCGCAGCTCGCTCGCGTGCTTCGCCTTCGAGATGCCGACGCTCGACCCGAGGTTCGCCGGCTTGACGAACACCGGGAACCCAAGCTGCTTCACGATGCGGTTCATGACCGCGCGGGCATCGCGCTGCCAGTCGCGCTTCAGCACGACGTCGTAGTCGCAAATCGGCAGCTTCCTGGCGGCGAACACGAGCTTCATCGCCGCCTTGTCCATGCCGACCGACGAAGCGAGCACGCCGGCGCCGACATACGGGACGTTGGCGAGCTCCAGCAGCCCCTGCACCGTGCCGTCCTCTCCGTACGGACCGTGCAGCACCGGGAAAACGACGTCGAGCGCCAGGCCGGCGACCGCCGCCCCGTCGTCTCGCCGATCGATCGTCATCAGCGTGTCGCCGCCAGGATGCGCGACGAGGTGTGCCTCGCGCGCCTGATCCGTCAGCTCGGATTTGTTGGCGCGAATCACGTCACCGGCCGAGACGAGCGCCGGCGGCCGGCGCGCGAGCGCCCATCGTCCGTCCTTCTCGATGCGGATCGGAATGGCCTCGTACCGCTCGGGATCGAGATTCTGAAAGACCGCCGCGGCCGACGCGAGCGAGATCTCGTGCTCGCCCGACCGCCCGCCGTAAATGACGCCGACGCGAAGTTTTCTCATCTTTTAACCGCGTGGGGCCCCGCATCTCGCATCGCGGCGGGGACCCACCCCCGCCGCGGTTGCTCGGCGCATGCGCGCCTCGCAACAGCTCAAGGCTGTCACGCGCAGACGCGCTCGCGGCGTAAACCGCTCGCGCGTATCCAGAACAGAACGTCGCAGCACCATTTTGTGTTGCGCGGCCTTCCGGCCGGCAATCATCCTGAACTGTAAACTGTTGGCTGCAAGATGGTCCACTTCGACTTCAGGGTGACTCACACCGACGGCGGCGCGCGGCGCGGCATCATGACGACACCGCATGGCGTCGTCGAGACGCCCGCGTTCATGCCGGTCGGGACGCAGGGCGCGGTGAAGGGCGTCACCCATCGCGATCTCGAGGCGCTCGGCGCGCAGATCCTGCTGAGCAACACGTATCATTTGTACCTGCGACCCGGCGACGATCTCATCGCACGGCGGGGCGGTCTGCACAAGTTCATCGGCTGGTCGAAGCCGATCCTCACCGACAGCGGCGGCTACCAGGTCTTCAGCATGGCGGCACGGCGCACCATCGAGGAGCAGGGTGCGCATTTTCGATCGCACCTCGACGGCTCGGCGCATCTGCTGACACCGGAGAAAGCAGCCGATATTCAGGCACAGCTTGGATCGGACATCGCGATGGTGCTCGACGAGTGCCTCGCGCATCCGGCGACCGAAGAGCAAGCGCGCGCATCGATGGCCCGCACCGTACGGTGGGCGCGCAGAGGGCGCGATCGATTTCTCGCCATCCGCGACGGATCCGCGCGCGACGTGACGGCGACCAACGGCGGTCAGGCTCAGTTCGGCATCGTGCAGGGCGGCGTGTTTCCACAATTGCGCGAGGAGAGCGCGCGCGAAACGGTCGCGATCGGGTTCGAGGCGTATGCCATCGGCGGCTTGAGCGTCGGCGAGCCGACGGACCTGATGTACGAGATCGTCGCAAAGACGACGCCGTGTTTACCGATGGATCGTCCGCGATATCTGATGGGAACCGGGACGCCGGACGATCTCGTGGAGTCGATTGCCCGAGGCGTCGACCTCTTCGACTGCGTGCTGCCGACCCGCAATGCAAGAAACGGCCAGCTCTTCACGAGCGAAGGGCGCATCAATATCAAGAACGCGCGCTACGCGGAGGACGATCGCCCGCCCGATCCCGAATGCCGTTGCTACACGTGCCGGACCTGCTCGCGCGCCTATCTCCGTCATCTGTTTCAAGCAGGAGAGATCAACGCGTCCACCCTTAACACATTGCATAACCTGAACTTTTACCTTGACACCCTGCGCCGGATACGAGAAAGTGTAACGTTTGGTCGGTTCGAATCCTTTCGCGATGAGTTCCGTGATCGCTCTTGGCGTCACGCCTGATGGCGGAAGCCCTCTGTTACAGGTCGTACCGTTCATTCTGATTCTTGGGATTTTCTATTTCATCATTCTGCTGCCGACCAAGCGGAAGCAACAGAAGGTGCAGGAGTTCCTCGATCATCTGAAGGTGAACGACAAGGTCGTCACGACGGGGGGAATATACGGGCAGATTACGCGTCTCGGCGAGCAGAGCGTGCAGATTCAGGTGGCGGACAAGGTCCGAATCGAAGTGGCGAGGCAGGCGATTGGCGGTTATCAGGGACAGACGCCGGTCGTCGAGCCCGCGAGCAATCAATAATCGCGAGCAATCAATAATAATGTGTGGCGCGGCCCCTTCAGGGCCGCGAGCAACCAATAGCGTAGCGCAGCCCTTCAGGCCGCTGGATTGTTATGCAGAACCTTCGCTGGAAAGTCATCACGATCATCTCCGTCTTCATTGTCTTCTCTGCCGTCGGCGTGTATCCGATTCTCGCCGCGCGCAAGGGCATCAACTCGCCGAGCTGGCTGATGGACAAGCAGTTGAAGCTCGGGCTCGATCTCAAGGGCGGCGTCCATCTCGACCTGCGCGTCCAGACCGACGATGCGCTGCGCCTCGAAACGGATCTCGAGTCCGAGCGGCTCCGCGAAGAGCTGAAGTCGAAGAACATCACGTTTACCGCCGTCCAGACGATCAACCCGACGCAATTCCGCGTCGACGGCGTGCCGCCGGCGCAGGACGCGGCGTTCCGAACGGCCGCGAACGAAGTGCAGGCGAACTTCGATCGCGGCTCCGGGACGAACGGCAGCTACACCTTCACGATGAAGCCGAACGTGCAGGTGAATCTCCGCGACGAGGCGGTCGTGCAGGCGCGGCAGACGATCGAGCGCCGCGTCAATGAGCTCGGCGTCACTGAGCCGAGCATCTCGCAGCAGGGCTCGGGCGGCGATCAGATTCTCGTGCAGCTTCCGGGCGTCACCGACGTCGAGCGCGCGAAGCAGATCATGGGATCGCCGGGACTGCTCGAATTGAAGATCGTCGAGCAGGGGCCGTCGCCGACGAAGGAATCGCTCATGACCAACGGGCAGGTGCCGGCGGGCATGGAAATCGTGCCTGGCGCAGCCGGCGCGCCCGGTGATGCGAGCACCGTCTACTACCTGGTGAGGAAGGTGGCCGCCGTCACCGGCCGTGATTTGCGCAACGCGCGGCCGTCGGTCGACGAGAACAATCAGCCCGCGGTGAGCTTCACGCTGAACAACGAAGGCGGACGGAAGTTCGGCAAGGTGACCGGCGAGAACGTCGGCCGCCAGCTCGCGATCATTCTGGACGGCCGCGTCCAGTCGGCGCCGCGGATCGAATCGCGGATCACGACCGAGGGGCGCATCACCGGCAGCTTCACGTCGGACGAGGTCCAGAACCTCTCGCTCATCCTGCGCTCGGGTGCCCTGCCGGCCACGCTGACCTATCTCTCGGAGCGAACGATCGGCCCGAGCCTCGGCGCCGACTCGATCCGGTCCGGCGTCATCGCATCGGTCGTCGGGCTGCTCCTGATCATCAGCTTCATGCTGGTGTACTACAAGTTGTCCGGCGTCAACGCCGTCGTCGCGCTCATCTTCAACCTCATCATCCTTCTGGGCCTGATGGCGTACATCGGCGCGGTGATGACGCTGCCGGGCATCGCGGGCTTCGTGCTGACGATGGGGATCGGCGTCGATTCGAACGTGCTGATCTTCGAGCGCATCAAGGAGGAGCTCGAAGCCGAACGCGGCGTCCGCGCGTCGATTAACGCCGGCTTCGCCCGCGTGTTCTGGACGCTGGTCGACACGCACGTCGCGGCACTTATCTCGTGCGCGTTTCTGTTCCAGTTCGGCACCGGACCGATCCGCGGCTTCGCCGTCACGCTGTTCATCGGTCTGATCTCGAACCTGTTCACGTCGATTTTCGTGTCCAAGACGCTGTTCGAAGTGGCGTTGGCGCGGCGCCATCAGGTCGCAACGCTGAGTATTTGAAGCTTTCAGCTTTCGGCTGTCCGCTATCAGCTGGTGCTGAAAACTGATAACCGAATGCTGAAAACAAAAGCTGATAGCCGAGAGCTGATAGCTGAAAGCCGATAGCTGAAAGCCGATAACTGTCATATGCACATTTTCAAGCACACGAATTACGACTTCCTCCGCTGGCGCGTCCACGCGCTCGTGCTGTCGTGGGCCATCATCATCGCCGGCGTCATCGCAATCTGGACCAAAGGCATTCCAGAAGGCGTCGAGTTTGCCGGCGGCACGGTCGTCATCGAGAGGTTCGATCGACCGGTGTCGGTGCAGCAGGTGCGCCAGGCGCTGGACAAGAACTTCCCGGGCGGCGGCCAGAACACCATCGTTCAGGTGTACGGCGATCCGTCGCAGAACCAGGTGATGGTCCGCGTGCCGACGATCGGCGCCGAGTCCGGGCAGTCGCTCAGCACGATCGCGAGCCAGGTCGACGAGGCCCTGAAGAAGGGAGGCATCGGTACGCCGGAGCGGGTGGGCACCGAAATCGTCGGTCCGACGGTCGGCGCCGAGCTGAAGAGCCGGGGCATCTGGGCGACGCTGCTCTCGCTCATCGGCATCCTCGCGTATCTGGCGTTCCGATTCCAATTCAGCTTCGGCGTCGGCGCGGTCGTCGCGACGATTCACGACCTGCTGATCACCCTCGCGTTCCTCGCCTTCTTCCGTTACGACCTGTCGCTGAACGTCATCGCCGCCATCCTGACGATGACCGGCTACTCGACCAACGACACGATCGTCATCTTCGACCGAATCCGCGAGAACCTGCGGTCGATGCGCCGCGACTCGCTGGACCACATCATCAACGTGTCGGTGAACCAGACGCTGGGCCGGACGGTCATCACGTCGGGCACGGCGCTGCTGACGGCGCTCGCGCTCTTCTTCTTCGGCGGCGAGGTGCTGCACGGGTTCGCGTTCACGATGGTGGTCGGCATCATTACGGGCACGTACTCGAGCGTCTTCATCGCGGCCGCGATCGTCAGCTTCTGGCGCGGCAGCGCGCCGACGCGCGCGGCGGCCCACGCTCCGGCCTCGTCTGTGCCGGCGGTCGCGGCGCCGCAGCAGCCGCAGCGAAAAGTGAAGCCGCAGCGAAAGGCACGCGCCTCATAAGTACGAAGTTTGAAGTACGGAGTACGAAGTTCTCGGGCTTTCGTACTTCAGACTTCGTACTTCGAACTTTCAATGGCTTCTCTCGTCAAAGCCGCCATCCTTGGCGTCGTGCAGGGAGTCACCGAATTCCTGCCGGTTTCGTCGACCGCTCATCTGCTGATTGGCGAGCGGCTGATCGGCTACGACGATCCGGGCGGCGTCTTCACGGTGATGATCCAGCTCGGATCAATCCTGGCCGTGATGTGGCTGTATCGCGACAAAATCATCGAAGTCGTCACCGGCCTGCCGTCGCGTCCGGGAGCGCGGCATTTCGCGCTGATGGTCATCGTCGCGACGGCTCCGGCGCTGGTCGCCGGCGCGCTGCTGTCGAAGTTCGTGAAGAGCGTGCTCTACGGGAGCTTCATCGTGATCGCCGCGGCGTTCATCGTCTTCGGCGTCGCGATGCTGATCGTCGAGCGGCTTCGACCGGCGCCGACGATCCGCGTCATCGACGATACGCCCGTCGATCGCGCGCTCGCGATCGGCACGTGGCAGGTGCTGGCGCTGGTTCCCGGGGTGTCTCGCTCAGGATCCACGATCGTCGGGGGGATGCTCGCGCGGCTCGATCGTCCGACCGCCGCAGAGTTCTCGTTCTTCCTGGCGATGCCGACGATGGCGGCCGCGTTCGCGCATGATCTGCTCGAGGTGCGTTATAACCTTGGCGCCGCGCGCGGAGCCGAGATTGCCGTCGGATTCGTGATGGCCTTCCTTTCGTCGGCGCTCGTCGTCAAACCGTTCCTGGCCATCGTCCGGAGATCCGGATTCGCGCCATTCGCCTGGTACCGCATCGCGCTCGGCATTGCCGTTCTCTATGCAGTGGCTGCGGCGTAGCTTCATCGCCGGCTTCTTCGTCACCGTTCCGCTATTCGTCAGCGTCGCGGCGATCATCTGGATTTTCGGCGTCGTCGACGGCGCGACCACGCCAATCTACGATCAGCTGATCGGCCGCCGAATCCCCGGCCTCGGCCTCGTGTCGACCGCGATCGCGATCATTCTGGTCGGTGCGTTCGCACGCAACGTCATCGGCCGCCGCATTCTGACGCGGACCGAGGGGTGGCTGCTCAAGGTGCCGCTGTTCCGCACTATCTATTCGCCCGTCAAGCAGCTGATCACGGCGTTCGCCCCCGACAACGAATCCGGATTCAAGCGGGTCGTGATGATCGACGATCCGCACCGCGGCTTCGCGCTCGGATTCCTGACGCGCGAGTTCACCGTCGATCGCGGTCGCGGACCCGAGGAGCTCATCGCGGTCTACGTGCCGACCAATCACCTCTACCTGGGAGACGTCGTCGTGTGCGAGCGCGGGCGCGCATCGTTTCCGGACATTTCCGTCGAGGACGGCATCCGCATTTTCCTGACCGGCGGCATGGCGCTGCCCGCGAAAGTCCGCATATAATCCGAGCTTTTGTGGCGCGACTGTCAGCGCAATCATGAGAGCAGCCCTGAAGGGCTGCTCTACAGCCGAGCGAAAGATGGTGTCGTTGGTCGCTTGCGTCGGCGTCGAATGAAGGGCTGCGCTACCCGTGCGCTGTTTCTGTAGCGCAGCCCTTCAGACCTGGCGCGGAACGGCCCCGAAGAGGTGGAATGATTGTGACCGTTCAGAAGCTTCTGGGGCGACTCGTCGTCCCCATGCTGATTGTGCTGGCGCTCGCGGCCGCGACGCGGCCCGCGTTCGCGCAGCCGGAGCGTGCCGGCGGCGGCGAAGCGAACCTGGTGTTGCCCGATTTGTCGGTCGTCGAGTTCGGCGGCGTCAACGCGCGCACGCTGCTCACCGGCGGCCTCGTCGTCTGCGCGCTCGGCTTCGGTTTCGGGTTGTTCGTGTTCACGCAGCTCAAGAACCTGCCGGTGCACCAGTCGATGCGCGAGGTGTCGGAGCTGATTTACGAAACGTGCAAGACGTACCTGACGACGCAAGGCAAGTTCATTCTGGTTCTGTGGGCGTTCATCGCGGTCGTGATCGCGGCGTACTTCGGATGGCTGGCGCCAATTGAAGGAAAGCCGATCGCCGTGACCGTCCCGGTGATTCTGCTCTTCAGCCTGATCGGCATCGGCGGGTCGTACGGCGTCGCGTGGTTCGGCATCCGCGTCAACACGTTTGCGAATTCGCGCGCCGCGTTCGCCAGCCTTCGCGGCAGACCGTATCCGATTTACGCCATCCCGCTGCGCGCGGGCATGAGCGTCGGGATGCTCCTCATCAGCGTCGAGCTGTTCATGATGCTGTGCATCCTGCTCTTCATTCCCGGAGACTACGCGGGTCCGTGCTTCATCGGCTTCGCGATCGGCGAATCGCTCGGCGCGGCGGCGCTCCGCATCGCGGGCGGCATCTTCACGAAGATCGCGGACATCGGCTCGGACCTCATGAAGATCGTCTTCAACATCAAGGAAGACGACGCGCGCAATCCCGGCGTGATCGCCGACTGCACCGGCGACAATGCGGGCGATTCGGTCGGACCGACGGCCGACGGATTCGAAACCTACGGCGTCACGGGCGTGGCGCTCATCTCGTTCATCCTGCTCGCCGTGTCGAACGCCCGCGTCCAGGTGCAGCTGCTCGTCTGGATCTTCGTGATGCGCATCATGATGATCGTCGCGAGCGGCCTGTCGTACTTCATCAACGAATCGATGGCGAAGTCACGGTACGGCCAGGCGGCGCGGATGAACTTCGAGGCGCCGCTGACCTCGCTGGTGTGGCTCACGTCGATCGTCTCGGTTGCGCTCACCTACATCGTGTCGTACCTGCTCATCCCGCAGCTCGGCGACGGCACGCTGTGGTGGAAGCTCTCGACGGTGATCACGTGCGGCACGCTCGCGGGCGCGATCATCCCCGAGCTCGTCAAGATCTTCACGTCGGTCGAATCGCGTCATGTCAGGGAAATCGTCATCTCGTCGCGCGAAGGCGGGGCGTCGCTGAACATTCTGTCCGGCTTCGTCGCCGGCAACTTCAGCGCGTACTGGCTCGGCCTCAGCATCGTCAGCCTGATGACGATTGCGTATTACGTCAGCACGACGGGGCTCGCTGTGCTGATGGTGGCGCCCTCCGTCTTCGCCTTCGGCCTCGTCGCGTTCGGCTTCCTCGGGATGGGCCCCGTGACGATCGCCGTCGACTCCTACGGCCCCGTGACCGACAACGCGCAGTCGGTGTTCGAGCTGTCGGTCATCGAGCACCTGCCCGGCATCAGGGAATCGCTCAAGCGCGAGTACGGCTTCGACGTCCAGTTCCAGCACGCCAAGGAGCTGCTCGAGGAGAACGACGGCGCCGGCAATACGTTCAAGGCGACCGCCAAGCCGGTGCTCATCGGCACCGCCGTCGTCGGCGCGACGACGATGATCTTCTCGATCATCGTGGCGCTCACCGGAGGGCTGACGCACGACGTCGGCAATCTGTCGATTCTCTATCCGCCGTTTCTGCTCGGCCTCATTACCGGCGGCGCAGTCATCTATTGGTTCACCGGTGCCTCCGCTCAGGCCGTGACCACCGGCGCGTACCGCGCGGTGGAGTTCATCAAGGCGCACATCCGGCTCGAGGGAGTCGAGAAGGCGTCGGTCGCCGACAGCAAAAAGGTGGTCGAGATCTGCACGCAGTACGCCCAGAAGGGGATGTTCAACATCTTCCTGGCGGTCTTCTTCGCGACGCTCGCGTTTGCGTTCTATGAGCCGTACTTCTTCATCGGGTACCTGATTTCGATCGCGCTGTTCGGCCTCTACCAGGCCATCTTCATGGCCAATGCCGGCGGCGCATGGGACAACGCGAAGAAGATCGTGGAAGTCGAGTTGAAGGCGAAGGGGACGGAGCTCCACGCGGCGACGGTGGTCGGCGATACGGTCGGCGACCCCTTCAAGGACACCTCGTCGGTCGCCATGAACCCGGTCATCAAGTTCACGACGCTCTTCGGGCTGCTGGCAGTGGAGCTCGCCGTTCAGCTCCAGAAGGACGCCGGCCTCGTCACGACCCGCCTTCTGGCGGCGATCTTCTTGCTCCTTTCCTTGACCTTCGTCTATCGGTCGTTCTACGGCATGCGGATCGGAACCGTGAAAGAGGCTCAGCGGCGGGCGGCTTAGGGTTTTCGTAAACCCTTCGGCCATCTGGCGATTTCCGGTGTCTAAGGGTACTAAGTTGCGTTGACTCTCAGTTTTTACCCTGACTATAATCGGCGGCCTTGCGCGGGTAAAAACCGTCGTTCCTGCGAGCGCGCTTCTGGAGGAGACAATCCGTGCCACGTGACATGTTCGGCGATGTCGTCGAGCCGTCGATCAAGATCGGCTCGAAGAAGTGGTATACGGTTCCGCTGTCGATCGCCACGCATACGGTGATCATCGGGGCCGTCATCATCATTCCGCTGATGGCGGCCGACGTCCTTCCGACGCCGCCCGTCATGACGGCGTTCGTCGCGGCGCCGCCGCCGCCTCCGCCGCCACCACCGCCGCCGCCCCCGCCGGCGCAGGCCATTGCGCCGAAGCCGATGCCGGAAGTCAATCCGGCCGCCGCGCCGGTCGAGGCGCCGCGCGAGATCAAACCTGAAACCGGCATCGAACAGGGAATGAAAGGCGTCGTTGGCGGCGTGGAAGGTGGGGTCGTCGGCGGCGTGACGGGCGGCATCGTCGGCGGACTCGCAGAAGCGCCGCCGCCGCCTCCGCCGCCGCCTCCGCCCGCCCCGGTCCGCGTCGGCGGCAACATCCGCCCTCCGACCAAGACGAAGGACGTCAAGCCGACGTATCCGGCGATTGCGCAGTCGGCGCGCGTCCAGGGCGTGGTGATCATCGAGGCGACGATCGGTCCGAACGGCGCCGTGCAGGAAGCCAAGGTGCTGCGCTCGATTCCGCTGCTCGATCAGGCCGCGCTCGACGCCGTACGTCAATGGCAGTTCACGCCGACGCTGCTCAATGGCGTGCCGGTGCCGGTCATCATGACGGTCACGGTGAACTTCACGTTGCAGTGAACAGGGAATCAGGAATCCGCAATCCGCGCCTCGACGAGCTCCGGCAGGCTGAGCTCGTCGAAGGCGCCATTCAGACGATGGAGGATGGACCGTGGATCTAGTCGCAATGTGGCAGCAAATGGGTCTCGTGGCGAAGGCCGTGGCTTTCGTGCTGTTTTTCATGTCGATGTGGTCGTTCGGCGTGGCGATCGAGCGCATCTTCACCTTCACGCAGGCGCGCAATCAGTCGAAGCTGTTCGCGCCGCAGGTGGCCAAGCACCTCAAGGAAGGGCGCCTGAAGGACGCGATCGCACTCTCGTCGTCGAAGAACTACCGTTACAGCCACCTCGCCAAAGTCGTCCTCGCTGGACTGCAGGAGTATCAGTTCCAGCAGGAGAGCGGCGGCTCGCTCTCGCGCGAAGACCTGATGGACACCGTGCGCCGTTCCATTCAGCGCGCGTCGGCGCTGACCGCGTCGGACCTGAAGAAGGGCGTCTCGGCGCTCGCGACGATCGGCTCGACGGCGCCCTTCGTCGGACTGCTGGGCACGGTCGTCGGCGTCATCACCGCGTTCCAGGGCATCGCGGCCTCGGGCTCGGGCGGCATCGGCGCCGTGTCGGCCGGCATCGCGGAAGCGCTCGTCGAG